>JAEIGA010000790.1_pt1 | contig 47102 bp, 28 predicted proteins | sample 9270691 | NCBI WGS metagenome assembly JAEIGA01 (sample SAMN17057246, study PRJNA624740) | gut metagenome | biome: biome; isolation source: fecal sample | host: Bos grunniens | place: China: Xizang | collected 2019
CAAAGAAAGCCGAAGCAAAGAAAGCCGAAGCAAAGAAAGCCGAAGCAAAGAAAGCCGAAGCAAAGAAAGCCGAAGCAAAGAAAGCCGAAGCAAAGAAAGGCAGTACAAGAAATGAAGAAATTCCAATTGAGTTATTACAAGAAAGCGTTGAACACATTAAGCAAATGGAAGTTCAATTCATCAATGATTCTCGATTCATTGAATTGTGCAAATTGGTCGAGAAGGAAAATCGAGAAGCAAGCATTAACGGATGTATTATTAACAACATCGAAACAAAAGAACAATTGGTAAACTACTGTTTGGGATATTTCGGAACAGTAGCCACAGCAATTTCAGACTTCGCAGAAAAATACAAATTCGTCACATTCTCATTCGAATACTTGCTCAAGTGCATTCCACTTTTCAATATCAGAAATTCAAGTGATGTTCTCAAATGGGTTGCAGAAATGGGTAGTTTTATGTTTTCAAACGAATTGGCTGACATCAAGAGCAAAATGGTTGGATCGATTATGGATTGGGTAGATGAGAAATTCACAGGAGGAAAATTGAACGATTTGAAGAAAGGAGTCGAAACAACAATTGATAACGGTCTTTATTCAATTACAGGATTTTCCAAAGAAACAAACGATCGATTGTTGAAATGTGCAAAGTGGTTAGGAAACATCGTCAGTCTCAAATGGGCCCCAACAAACATCTTCGGAGTAATCTCCTCGAGCAAGGAATTCGCAGACTCTATGAAACCAAAACACCGAAAAGATTATTCAGTGTATTACGATGATTATATGAAATCACGAAGTAACATCAATTTACCAAAGTAAGTGAGGTAAATGTTCAAAGGTCATAAAATGTTTATTAGAGTTGTTTGAAGTTTTCGAACTTCTCGTTTATATTTTTTGTCATCGATTCGACGATACAAATTGAGCTCATGACGATACAAATTGAGCTCATGACGATACAAATTGAGCTCATGACAAAAAAAGAGCCGAAGCTCTAATACACTTAATCAATTGATTAATCAATCAATCAATCAACTAGATGCTTATTTTGGATAATCGAATGGTTCAATGCTTGTTACAGATGTGCTATATGGTTCATTAGCGTTGAAATCGACATTTCTGTATGTGAATGACTTCAAGAAGTGAATCAATGTTCCAACGGCTGTGTTACAACTATCAATCTTGAGAAGAGATCTAATAATGTTGTCACCTTGAGTTTCCTTGATCAATTGATACATTGGGATCATTTGGTTATGTTTGTCTGCAATTTGCTTGAAGTAGAAGTTGTTGTTTGTACTTGCTGGGATTGCATCATCGGCAATTGTCTTTCCGTAAACTGATTCAAGTTCTCCTGCATAACCAATTGTCTTGATGTTAGATGTTGTATTGAATACTCCTGATGATTGTTCTCCAACTCTGCTATCAATCAATCTTGCCCAGTATGTCAACATAGCAGCGTCTGGATCGGCTGGATTAATTCTTGTCTTCAATTCTTCGTGAATCTTCATCATTCCAGAGTGATACAAGGCGGAGTTGTAAATGATTTCTGCGAAGATGTTCTTGCTGAAGAATGAGTTGAATGATAACAATGCTTTGTCGTAGTAAGCAATAATGGCTTCTTTTCTTGATTTGTGATCATCGTCAATTAAAGCAATGAGTGGTTCAATTTCCGTGTGGTCAGCATTGTTATAGTATGCTTCATTTGTCAAGTTAATTGTATCGCTTTCATCGAGATCTCCTCCTTGCATAGCAATACCAGTTGATGCCAATGATGTACCAAATCTGTTTCTATTCAAGAATGAGGCTTTCTTGATTGTATCTGTGTTCAATACTGATCTCAAGAAGATATTGAATACTTCATGAGGTAATGCTTCCTTTTGAGAATATTTAATATTCTCTCTTATTATACTTGAAGAATCAACGAATCTATACAATGACTTTGTGAATGGCTTGATAATGTATGGTTGTGATCCGTATTTGAATTTGAAGTCGATTCTTGCATTGTAAATTATAGCGACGAGCAAATCAATCATTGAATCAATAGCTGAATATCCTGGATGACTCTTTGAATATTGTTCGAAGTCCTTTGACAATCTTGTAATCAATTTGAACTTGTTATCCTTTCTCATGAGATAGAAGTCTGGGAGATTCTTTGATTGAATTACCTTATCCATCGTATCGATTACAGAGTATGAACTAATTTGTGGATATGATTGAATGTAATCGAATGCAATCAAATGACCAATGTCTGAAGAATTATCAGTTTTCAATCCGGCTAATGAGTGATGTGTGAATGAGAAGTAGATATTCAATTGTCTAACGATCTTGATTAACTCGTGTTGAGCTGGTTCTTTTGTAGCTGGGTGAGTCAAAATTGAGTTAATGTTGTTAATCAATTGGTAGTATTTGCTTCTAATTTGCTTCAAGTATTTGATTATATTTGTAATCTTACCCATTGCTTCTCCGTCCTTTGAATTGGTTAAAGCGGATTGACAAGCTGTAATTTCAGTCTTAAGTGGATCGATGAGATTGAAGAGAGTCTTAATTGAACTCTCGATCAATGTCTTTTGTTCAGATGTAAGTCCAGATTTACCTCCGATGTCAATTTTGTTCAAGTGGAATACTGGTGTACCGAGTTTATAGAATCGTCTATATGTCTCGAAGTAACTCAATTCTTCGACGTTTGTGGTACCAGTTGTAACATCCCATTGATTGGTTGACCATCTCTCAATCTTGTTCAAAACGTTGTTCCAATATGCAGCGAATGACATATCATTTCCTCTTGGTAATGCGGCTATTGCGCAATACATTATAATTGGAGCGTATGCTTTAACAAGTTTTGATTGCATATCTGTCAATTTAACAGTACCGATTTTATCGCTCTTTGCTTGTCCTATTCCGAGATTTTCATTACTCTTGGTCACGACTACACCGGCTTTCTTTTCCATTTGATGATTTGAAATAATGTCTTTGAATAACACGAAGTCATTACACCATTTCTGGATCTTTGCTGTAAGTTGTGGTTTTACAGATGATGAATTCGAATCATCTACTTTACCAGGCATTGTCATTCTGTTTTCGATTAAGTTTACATTGAAAGTGAGTCTTGAAGTAATGAAGTCTTTGATTTGTCGGTTGTACCAAACATCGCCAATGAGAAGTTGTTTAGCTTGATGTAAATCATATGAATCACCTCTTTGTCCCTTCACACCACCGAACCAAGCTGCTTCAGCAGATTTCTTAATAATTGAACCAACTGTTCCTTCGGCTCCATTAAGACTTAATTCTGCTACCAATGTTCTTAATTCTTCATTGCTATAATCTTCGCTGAATACTGTGCCCATAGAACTAATCATTTCAGATATTGTATCGATGTATCTCTTAATTGCAGCACTATCGATTCGTTTTGTATTGGAGTCGAAATCGAACAATGGTGTATTTTGTTCTTTCTTGACATAAGCTACTGCTGGAGAGATATACAACATTTTCTTGTAACCAGGTAATACACGGATTGCATCACTGTTTTGTCTTTCTGCTCCAGTTGATATTTCTTTGAAATTGAGTCTTGTATCATGAGTTTTGTTTGTGAATCTTGCAACATTAATGAATGTCTTCAAGTTGTTAAATTTGAAACCTGCTTTATCGAATCGAGTAATATATCTAAGTGCTTTGTATTTTGGTTCAATGTTATTGTAAATAGCAGTGATTTCCCTTTCGAATTCTTGTTTGAAGGCATTTTCGAATTCGTTATAAGTAGATACATTATTCAATCTGTATTTTGTCAATGAATTCTCAAGAGCTGTGTTATAAGCCTTGTAGAGTTCGTCGTAATTTCCATAGTGAACAACGTCCTTGAAGTGATTAATTACCTTTGCGAATGTATAAAGATTCATCAATGGTTCGTTCATAGAACATGAAGCGACATGGCATTCGGATATACCGTTGTTGTTCTTATCGTTGATATTGAAGACATAAGATATTGAATCTCTCTTATAAGCTTCTGTTGATTTATCAATCTTGCTTCCAATGTGTGAATTGAGACTATCAACTGTCTTTTCGAGTTCTACGAATAATTGCTTATAAGCATCCTTTGTATTTGAATTTACGCCAGTGTATTTGGTAATATCCGTTCTACTATTATCTCTCTTTGTTGAATAAATTGAGGCAATGTTATCAGCGACGTATCTACATATTTCCTTAGTGAAATTGAATTCGCCCTTGTTTTCAGCCTTGGTTGTATTTGGAATGTACATTGCTTCTGGATAAACGTTGATTTGATTACCGTATACATCTGGTGTGGTATAGATCTTCCATTTTTCTTTTCCGATTTTGAGTCCATTGTAATTTACACTTGGCAAACGTTGGATATTTGAAAGAGCAATGTTTTTATTCTTTTGATCTAATTCCAAGTTTGATCCCTTTACGAGTGTCAATGGTTCTAATTTAGCGGGTGACTTATCTTCTGATTTGGTTGGATAGAATTGATGAGTATTGTCTCTAGTCTTGACCATACTATACAAATAGACGTTCATATCTCCTTTGGAAGATATTTCCTTGAAATTATCATGACCGGAATAATAGTCCATTTCGAATATATTTTCGAATGCGTCTTCTATCAAACTTGCAGTTGATTTGTGTGAAGTATTACGTCTTGCTAAAGCCAAATCTGATCGATATACTGTGTTGAATCCACTGCCATCTTGTCTTGTCAATGCACTGAATGTAAAGTTATCAATTGTCAATGCACATAACTGTACATTTTGACCAATGTGTGGTCTAATAATACTGGTACCTATGGATACATTTGGTTTACCAGCTGGATTGAAAGCGGGTCCAAACAATCCTCGATATATGTCTTTTACAAGATCGAGAATTGGTCCTCTTGAACTTGCTGGAACTGAGTTTATAGCATCATACAAATTGATGATAGTTGTATCATGGGATATTTCTCGAATATGATCTGGAATTGGCAAATATTCAGTTCCTTTTTCGAAACTCTTGGAATTCAAAATTGATTCAGTAATTTGTTGTTGAAGTAATGATGTAAGACTGTTGTGATCGTATTCTCCTCGTTTTGCTACTTCCCATACGTCGTTTACCCATTTTAAGCAGTGGTATTGATAGGCATTGCTTGGATATGATTTAGACAATGTAATATCATTCATGCAATTGGCAGATCCAAACAAATAGGCAGGTTTATAACCGGCAATATGATATTGTTTTCCGTCTTCCAAATTGTTTATTGCAACATAATCGTATGTATCAGCGGTATCAGCCTTAAAGTTATCGGCTGAGATTTGACCAATGTTAATTATATTTTTATGACCGCTTCCGTCTTCAGCTTCGCGTGCATAAATTGGAGATGGTAATGTCAATGACATTGTTGAACCAACATTTCCTTGTGGAGAATTAACTTGGAGCAAGTTAACACCGAAAGCTATTGCGGCTGGTGTTGTGTTCTTCAAATTTTCTTTTGGTCTCCATTCTGGATTGATAATTGTTTCTCCGTATACCTTTCGTTTCAAGTATCCCAACCATACACCTTGCATGAAGTTTTCAATATCATTTCTGAATTCTGCATCGATTGTTTTCTCGTCTTCAGCACTTACGTGTGATACAAATGATCCTTCCTTGAATGTACAGTTACAGATATATGGAATATATTTGTTGAGAATTTGTTTCAAACCTGTGATGTATGGATTGTTCATTTGCAAATCTCCAATACAATATGGATCGTGATTTCTAGCTTCTGTTAATATTCTTTTGTCTGCACCCTTTTTACCCATTTCATCGACATTACCTTTGTTGGCAACGAAGTCGGTAATAATTCCGTTTTTCTTGTAATAATCACTAACAGATGTTTCGAATAAATCTGTGAAATCTCTTTTGATAGATACACTCATGACATCATCTGTATCAATGACTCTTGTGTATGTTTTGGCACCTTTTGACTCTTTAGATACAAATCTTGGTGAAGCAGAGAAACCGTTATATCTTTGGATGCATACGAAATGATCAGCCTGATTTGCATTGTCTCCTGGGTAATTGGCAAGAGTAAGTGGTTCAAATACACCATTTCTAACTAAATCTTGTGGACAGATGTCTTCAGCAGTTGTTTTGTGATCTGCTGGATCCAATGTATCATGTGTTAATGTGGTACCACTTTGTGTCATTTTCGATTTATTGGTTCCGAATGTTTTCATGTATCTTGTTTCTGGAACTCTGTTGCCCAAGTTGAATGTATTTATATCTGAAGAAAGATATTGGTTGTTGTACATCTGAGGATTTGTAACGTTGAAACCTTCTGCGAAGAAAATGGTATTTATATATTCCATTATGTGTGCGGCATCATCTCCGCCTGCTGGAAGTTTTTCGGCGATTGTTGTATGAAGCTTCATAATGATCCATTTCAACAATGCTATCTTAGCAGTGTGGATAATAATTTGTTGACAAGAATCTTGTGAAAGGATTGTTGTTACATCACCTGTTAGACTTTTTATTGTTTTAGAAGCATCTTTTGTGGCTGTAACAGCCTCGGTAGCAGTTTTCTTATTGTAGTTAAATACATTAAGTCCATTCTTGCCATCCGTATATACTGGTCGTACTTTAAATAATTGATCCTTCCAATCATTATTACTAGCATCATATGCGTAGTATTGATCTGTTCCTCCAGTTACATTTATTTTAGCTACTTTAGTATCTGGTTTTAAACTAACCATGGCTGGATCTTGGGTGAATAATGATCTAGCAATAATTTCCAACAATGGAACACCAATATGTTCAGAATACTTTTTGCTTTTGAATGGACCGAACATTTCTTTCATTTTGTCATATGAGTTCTTATCTCCTTCGATACTACCAGTTCCAGCTACTGAAAATTCGTTTGTAAATTTGTGTACTGTTGTGGTATCTTCACCTTCATTTGCATATTTGTAAATGGTATTCAATATCAAGGATGAGAATTTGTGTCTACCTGGGGCGTCTTTACCGTTACCACTTTTTGCTTTACTGTCGCTGGATAAGCTTTTGCTTGGTTCAACAAATGAATCAAATACAGTTGGATATACTAATTCATAGGCGTAGGATGTATCAACAGCACCTGATGATATATCACTTGTATGGTCTATACTGTTGTTATATTGTCCGATGTAGTTATTAAAGAATTGTGTAGTTGCTTCGAACTTTCCAGAACCAATTGATTTTCCGCCCTTTCCTCCTCTGACGATATCTGTGACGTATGAGGCGATTCTGTTAAACATTTCTGTGATACCATAAGCTGTAGGATTTGGAATAGTCAATTTACCACCATCAGCGCTGGTCATCTTTTGATATGTGAACAATTCATTTACACTTTCCTTACAAAGATCGAGGAATTGAGCACATGATGTATCTATTCCACCAATAACTGGTGAAATGTATTCTCCAACAAAGTTTCTGAATTCGTCGTATGGAATAACTCTGACGGAATTCAATACCAAACTAACATGGTTTTCTTCGACTGTGTCCAAATAATTAGCTGTGTTGAACAACATGGTCAATTCGTAAATGTACAAGACATCACCGATATTCAATTTATGGCCATTCAATTCAATGACGTTGTTTACGAAATAGATGTAAGGAGAATCTTGTTTGAATAACAATCTAATAGCTGACAATCTTGGGTAATATTCAACGATAACATCATTTGATCCGGATGCACCGAGTGGTTTGTAACTCAATGTTTTCTGGGCGAATAAGTGTTTATCGAATCTTAATCCGCCGATTTTATCCCCGATTTGCTTTTTAACATCCTTTGTACCAGTGTAGTAATTACCCTTTAATGTTTCTTCTTTGAATGTGGCAATGTGCATGTAACCATCATTAATATTTGAATCGATTGTGTTTTCACAAACAATTTCTCCTTTGTCTAAACCGATATGCAATAACTTATCGATGTCTGAGAATTCCATATTTTCGAAGATACTACTCATTTCTTCCTTATTCTTCATTGCTGCACTACCATCTTTTTCGCCAATGTTTTGATTGCTGAATGTAAATTCCTTGTGTTTTCCTTCTGGAGATTCCAAAACTTCTGCGAGTTGTTTAAGGACACAGAATACAACACCATCTTCTGAGAATTTAATACCACCACCAGTCAAGTTGTTCTTGAAAATTGTTGGTGAAGAATCGGATAAGCTCATGCTAATATCTACAATTTTCTCGTAGTTATTCAAAACACTTTCTACTCCATTCAAAAGATTTGAAATTTCCATATTGTCCTTTTCTGTATTTTTGCCCTTCTTGACATATAAGGCATACAAGATTATATATGCGTAAATGATATCGGAAATTGTCATCTTTTCCAAGATGTTACTGAATCCGGCTTCGGAATAATCGACATTCACGATTGTTCTGGAGTTGATTTGAGAATAGATGTATTTCAATTCTTGATTCAATACATTAACAGTCATACCAGTGATGAATTTCTTAACTTCCTCGGATTGTACATATTCCTTGACCAATGCTCCCAATTTTGTTGTTGGTGATTTCTTGATCATCAAAGCGACGTTTGTTGGGAATAAAGTTGTAGAATAACTCTTGTGAGTATTGTTATAATTTGTGATATTTGGCTTATCATGCTTAAGTGATACGTATTGTGGACCGTTAAGAATAATATATCGATCCTTCAATGAATCATAAGCTTTATCCAATAATGGTTCGAGTGTACTATATACGGCTGCAATTAAATAGTTAACACCAGCGTAATATCCTCTTATATCGATAGTTTTTTCGAACATCTCCAAGAATTTTTCGAATGCTACAGCGGAAGAAACGTGTTTATCGATTAAAGCAGCATCATTACCGGAAGAATCAACTTTTTGGTAATTCAAATATTTGCCTTCGAAATCTATATAATTCTTATATCTCCACATAATTTCTCTAAAGAGAGTATTGATTTGTCCAAGTTCAAGATGTCTTAATGGTTTAGCTAATTCATCCTTATAACCATTCTCACAAAAGTAAGATTCTCTAAGCATGCTTGCATAATAAGGTCCTAATTTATCAGCAGATGTCTTACTCTTTTTAGCGGAGTTATAGGCATCTCTTAATGCTTTACCTGTGGTTGTTTCATCTTTGCCTTTAGAGAATTTTTGTTCATCGAAGAGCTTGTCAATGTTACAGAATTTTTCAAATATATTCTTGGCTGATTCAGGATTCAATAAATTGAGAACATCTGTATATCCAGTCAATCTTGTTTCTTCTACGGCATACCATTCTTTAAGAACTTCGGCGTCTGTTGTTTGAAGATTTGAAAGGACAATGTTGTTATCTTCGTTCATAATGGCACTGGCTCTAATTGAAGCCATAACGTTTGGTGAAGTTTTGACAATTGCGTTTAATAATGACATACCATTATCTCCTGTGAACAACCAGTTAATGATGTAATTGATTACTGAGATGTTCATTGTTGAAACATCTTCAGTTGCTGGAACAACTGATTCTAAAATGGCGTGTAATGAACTATCTTGATGAATATCAATACATGGAATACCGAGAAGATTGCAAATATAATTGAAGATAACACCTACTCTAGTATCAGTATTTTCTTTCTTGTCTCCACCAAACAATCTACCATCGAGAGCTTCTTCAACATTAATATTAACTTCACCCAATGCATGATATGCAGCGAAATCGTTATTTGGTGATTCCGTTGTGAATGATACGAATGTCAATTTTGTAACTAACAATGAAATCAATGTTCTTGCAATGGCATCAAGTGTTGTGTTGATTGATTGTTTGAACAATGGATGAGATGTCATGATGTTATATTTTTCGATCAACAACTTGAATCTGTCGTATTTATGTGTATTGATGATTTCTCTTGAGATGATTCTTGGAAGAATCCATTCATATCTTTCAATGTTCTTAAGGAATGAGCAGATATCGAATTTGTTTGATGCAACAATCAATCTAATTTCAGACAAACTGTGATTGATCAAATTGGATGATTCAATGCTCGTGCCGAATTGATGTTCGTCGGCATAAATTGAAAGATTTGAATAGTAGTTCTTTAACAAATCTAACAAGATTGAAATTTCTGTCTTAGCATTAACGGCTTTTGGATTTTCTCCTCTCATTTGAATAATTGAAGGATAGTCAATTGTGTCTTTCAAGATTGGATAAGCTTTAATTGGTACTCTGTTCAAATATGTGTAATATGTTGAGTTACCAGAGAATAATCTTGAAATCTTTTCCAATACATACATCAAGAATGGAATTATAGCGAGATACTTGTTCACCATAATTTGATTCATTGTTGTAATTGTATACTTCTCTTTGTTCTTGTCAATTGAAGAAATTGCGACGAGAATTGTTGACAAGTTGTATCTTTCAAGGGCTTGTTTGATGAAGACAATTCCTTGAGCGTTTGTGCTTTGTCTTGTTGCTGAGACAATTTCTTCAACTGTGTTATCGACCAATCTTGTTGACATCAATTCACTAACGAAGTCGTATGGAATAGCAAGATTTGGATTGACATAAGCAAGAGCTGTTAAAACGAATTCTGTGTATGATGCATTCCATTTTGGTTCTTGAATAACATATCCAACTGGTTCTCTTCCGTGTTCGTATTTCTTGATGACATTATTGAATTCTCTAATTGTTGCTTCATCGAGAAGAGTTGGAATGTTGACTCTATCTCTGAAGAGAGATCTGAATTCGTGTTTAATATCGACTAGTTTAACTGTTTCTCTGCCATTCAATTCAGCGGAGATTTCTTGTTTAATTTGTTCAATTCCTTCTTTGAATGATTGGTGGTATTCTGTGTAGAACTTTTGAATACTTTCGTCACTCATTCCTGGGAAGTTGATCAAATTGTGAATAACTTCATCACATTGTTTATAGTATGAATCGATGATTCCAATGAAGAATTCCTTTTGTGTTGTTTCCAATGATGCAGTTGACATCATAATCATGGCCAATAATTTTGCTCTTCCAATTGAAATTCTTTGAGCAGCTTGTACTCCGAAATCTTCTCCTTGTCCTAAGTCATCAATGTGTCTAACGATGTCTTCAATAATTTGGGCATAGGCGTTTGAAACGATGTAAATTGGAGCAATGCACAAATCCAAGAATGCTTTTGTTTCATCTGAGATTTTGCTTGAGTCGGATTCTCCGTCCAATTCTGAGATAATCTTTCTTAACAATGTCTTCTTCATGTATGCTGGTGAAGATTCGATCTTAGCAACAGCACCGGCGAAGTATTTGTCGATGTAAGAATTGGTGAATTTTCCGTTTCTAATTAATTTGCTACCAATTTTTGAAATGGATTTCTTAATTGTTTCTCTCATTGATTCGAATTTGACTTCGAGCATTGTATCGACACCTCTTGGATCAACTTGTGATCTCAAGATCAATTCGTCGTTACCGAATAACAACATTGAGTTGAGATCATGAATCATCATTTCAACGGCTTTATCGTTTCTTTCTTCTGTTGTCTTTCCGATAACAGCATCATAATATCTGTGACAAAGTTCCATGTATTTGTCCAACATTTGGTCTGTGTCGATCTTGACTCTTTGTTCTCTGAATTCCTTATCGAAGGCGTAGAATGGAGACAATTTGCTCATCTTGAATTCAATACCATCGATTTTGTTGATGATATATGTCTTGACATAGAATTCGATAATTGTATAAGCTGAAATGTACAACTTGACACAATCTTTTCTGACTTCTTGTGTGTTTGGAATATGATCTGGTGTAATATCGAAAATGCTTCCACCTGTTTCCTTCTCATCACCACCTTGCATCATTGCATTTACGTTCATGTTCAAATCATATGAACCATTGTATCGTTGTGAAATGTATTTGTCGACGATTTGCAAAATTGGTGTGTAGAGAGATTCAATAACGTAGTCGTTGAAATCAACGAAGTTGCTAACGACAGCAGATGGGAATCTCATTGAGAAACCAATAACGTAACCATTATCTTCAACATTTCCATGTTCGACAACGTCTTTAAGAACACGTCCATATTGTGTATATTGATCAGCTTCTTTGAAGTGTTGAGAAAGTTCTGACAATGAAAGAATTTCATTCAACTTTTGATATGCAGAATTAACCATATCGTACTTGGAATCGAAATTTTCATTAACTTGTTCTTTAAGCTCATTGACATTTGCAAGATAGTATTTGCTTTCTTCTTCCTTATAAATATCGAACCAGATCATGTTGACACATAAGTAATCAATGAGTTTTGATTTGAATTCTGGGAAGTTATCAATATCAATTCCCAATGCTCTATACATCTTTTCAAGGAAAACGAATGCATCGACTTCTTCGAATGTTTGCTTAGCAAGCTTGAACAATTTGAAGAATGATGTAATTGATTCAAGATCACAGAATCTCTTATACTTATCAGCAATTGATTTCCATGTCACCTTATAGTATTTGTTGAAGTTGACATAAGCATCGGCAATGTTTTGCAATGTTTCGGCATTGAGTGGTTTGTTACCCAATTGTTCGAGTCTCTTATCAACAAGGAACTTGTCAAGATGTGTATTCAACCAGTGATAAGCTGTTCTAGCTTGATTGATGAGAGTTGTCTTCATATCAGCAAATTGTCTAATATATGCAACATCTCTACTAACAGGAATCACTGACATTGAATATTTGACGCTGTTGATGTAGTTGTTGAAGTGATTGTCGATGGCTTCTTTTCTTGTTGATGCATCTGCAATGTAGCTCTTCAAAATGTTTTCTGTGAGTGTATTTTCGAATGAAAGATTCTTGACTGATGAGAGAGCTGAGTAAAGCTTGTTGAGTACATCATTCTTTCTGACAATGATTTCTCTTGTGAAATCAACTCTTGGTAATTCTTGTTCGAACTTCTTGTTTCCTTTGAAGATGTCGCTGGCAGATTTATATTCGACCATGTATTTGTTCTTGAGTTCTTTCATATCATTTGCGACCTTGGTACAAGCGTTGATGATTTCAGAAAGAACATCAACTACTCCTTTGAACAAACCAATGTTTTGAATCAATGTTCTGCATTTCTTACACTCTTCGATGTAAGTCTTGTTGATGTCTTTCTTTGGAGTCAATCCTGAAATGTATAACAAAGTCTTTCCGGAACTGATCATGACCATTTCCAAAGTTCTAATGACATTGATCATTGAAGTTGGTTGTTCGGATTTGAGTGTTTCCAAATCGATTTGATCGAGTCTGTCGATCAATGCCTTGTAAGCCTTAACATATTCGGCGTTGAATTTGTTTTGAAGGCTGTGAATTTGATTAACATAGGCATCGCTTGATAAAACTCCACCAGTCATTGGTTCGAAATCAACAACTCCTTCATAGGATTCGGTTTCGTATTTTGTTGATTCTGGAATATATCTGTCGACATAGACTGTTTCGATCTTTTCGACTACTTGGGTGACTGGAACTGGAATTTCTACAGCTCCGCCTTTGACTACGACTGTTCGTTTTGGTTTACGAGCCTTCAAATGTGTTGTAACTGCGACTAAAGCCAATTTGTCATCGATTGACATATTTGATACGAGTTGGTGGTCGTAGTTATTTGAATTCTTGTAGTTTCTCAAAAGTGGAAGATAACCGTGAACAATCAAATCAGCGCAGGCCATGAAGTTGTTGATGTTGAAGTTTGATTGATATGCCTTGATGTTCTTGAACAATGAGTTGATTTGTTGAGAGCTCTTTGAGTAGTAACCAGTGTTGAATTTCTTGAAAGCAGTTGCAAATTCTCTTTCTGAAGATCTTTCGAGTACATCAACTACGAGTTGTGTAGCTGCGATTGTCTTCTTAATGAGATTTTGTCTTTGTGTTTTCAAGAAATGGTTGACTTGTCTTTGTCTTGTTGTTGGTAACTCTGCGAAAGCTTCTCTGTCAACAATACTCATTGACAAAACGCCAGTAGTATCTTCTGGTTCGGATTTTGGAACCATGTCGTAATTACCGGCGAAAACTTCTGCGATTTCCTGAGCCCTATAGGACTTTGAAGGAACTTCTGATGTTTCGTTTCCGACCATTTTGAGTTGGTCCCAGTGCTCTGACAATGTGTCAAAGTACTTAACCGCGGAGATGAAGTCTGAACGGACGGAGGACATTTCTAACACAAAAAAGTAGAATAAACAAAAAAATTAAAATGACGCTAACTTTTGGCAAGTTGTGAAAAACGACTATTTCTTCGATATTTATAACAAAATACAGCGTCGCGTCTTATTTTTCTTTCGCGTTTGTTTTTTACTATCGTTAATGTCTGGATAATCTCCGATGTTACAAAATTCATAAAACTCCGCAGACGAAGATATAAAATCGCCGAGAGAGTATTCCGTTAAAATAGAGCCGTCCTCATTGTAATTACAATACTCTTCGGTCATCTGTTCAACATCGTTTTTAATCTCCTTATCGTTTTTATGATCAAGCTTATCGTTACTTCCTCCACTTGCACTTTTGGATTCAGTTATGTCGTCAGAAGAGTTTAATTTAACTTCCGCGAGTGGATTTCTAGTTTCGACGACTCTAACTGGTTGAACTATCGCGTTCTTAGTTTGTTGAGCTTCCTCGCGAGTTTTGTACATCTTGTGATTCTCTTCATCGTAAATCGGAGAAGGAGCTACTTCTTTGAACTCGTTGTTCGGTTTATTAACTCTGTCCGGAGATTTTAAATTTTCGATCTTATCGTTGTTGTTCGGTTTATTAACTCTGTCCGGAGATTTTAAATTCTCGAAATGTAATCTCGCTAACTCGCGTTGCATGAACAAGTCTTCGGAATCGCTCGATGTAACGGATAGCGACGAATAAGAAGAGAGAATACTATTTGGCGTCGAAGACGTATTTGGCGTCGAAGACGTGTTCAAAGAAGAGGAAGTGTTCAAAGAAGAGGAAGTGTTCAAAGAAGAGGAAGAAGTTGAGGGAGATGAAAGAGGAATCGAAGAAGAGGAACTATTCAAAGGTGTCAGAATTATTTTCGAATTTCGGGAATCCGTTTTAACGGCTGATTGTTTTTTCAATTTCACTAATTCTTCTAATTCCGACTTCGTTGAAGTGGTTGAAGCGGTAGATCCGAAATCAACTATATCAGTTCGCTGTCTATTACGAAAATTCTGAAAATTCGTATACGACATATCATTCGAGGCCTTCATTAATAACCCGATTTCTTTCTCAATTCCTCTTACGTCTTCTGTAAAATATTGAGAAGATACTCCGCTTAAAGTGTCTGTCGTGACAATACTGCTCTCTCGAGACATTTTTAATTTATTTTAATGGTTGGACAAAAAAAACAAAAGACTAATGGAATTTATTTAAACCAGTTGATAAGTCTGTATTTAACTCCAAGTTGTCCAATCAAATCGAAGAATCCGTATAATTTTCCAATTTCTTCTTCTTGTTGTACTCCGAACACTCTGTCATCGATCAATGTTGTTCCTCTGAATTGTGTTGACAATGGGAATTCTGGAACGATTGATTCGACGTATTTACAAAGTTGATATACTTTTGGTACGACGTTTTCTCGTTGAATAAATTCAACTTCATTGACAATTCGATTAAATTCCGTTGCGTTGAATGAATCTTTGTTCAAGACCATCTTCTTGATTCTTTGAACGTCGAATCGAACATCGATTAACATGGCAATACACAATTCGAGGAAGAAACTCATCAAATCGAATTCTGGTCTTTCACTATCAGTTGTGTCTGGTCTAATACCAACGAGTGGATTTTCAAAATCAAATGTGAATGACTTGTATTTCTTGAAATCGAATGGTTTGCCAATTTCATAAATTGTTTCTGAGTTTTCGATGATGAATTGTCTGACCATCGTTGATGGGAATTCTCTAGCAAGATAATGATAATATAACCAAATTAATGGTTTTAAAGGATTCCATTCGATTTCGCTTCCCATTACATCATCCTTTCGAATTACATCAAGAGGAAGAACGAGTTCCGCGATTCTTTCTCTATCGATTCGTTGTGTTTTGATAAGGTCTTCTTTCATTTCTTCTGTAATTCCGAATTGTTCCCTGATTTCAGGAATGGTATTATAAAAGAAACAGGCGAAGAGTGGATCAAAATAATCTTCTAATTTGGCGATTTGATATGAGTCTTCGTAGTCGTTGAACATAATTGGAGGAAGTTTGAAGGCCTTGAAATCTTCGACCAATCCGAATATAAACTTTTCAAACGTGGACATTTTCCAATGTTAAAAAAAGCACTAAATCGTAATTCACCAACAACTCGAAAATCGTATTCTTGACCATTTTTGGTAATATTCCGTTATTTTTGGTCATCCGTTTGGTCATCCGTTTGATCATCCGATCCGGGCAATACTAATTCTTTTGGTTTAGTTAATTGAATTGGTTTAACTTCATTCAAACCATCTGCGACGGAAGCATTTATCCATTCTGCGATATTGACGAATTGATTGAAGATGTCCTCGATTGATTCGTAAACTGTGGTAAGGAGATTTACAAAGATATCTCCGATCTTTCGGATATCGGAAATATTCTTGATATAAGCACATTTCATCAACAAATCGAATGTTGTTCCGATTCCGAGAACTTGTCCAATTGAGTTATAGAAGTTCTTCAATTCAGGGACGATCATTTGACTTCGGTCGAGAATTTCGATTATTCTAATGAAACACTCCAGTACTCTCATTATTTGAAGAATCACGTCTTCGTAGATCAAATTATCATATCCGACCATAATTATTTCAACTGCTTGTGTTGCTAATGGAGACAAACTACGGGTAAAGAGACTTTGTAGTTTTCGAATAGGAGATCGAATGGATGTTTTGATCAGCACTTTAATTCCGTCCGGATTCAAATAAGCTTCTTTAATCAATGAGAGTGGATTCGATGCAACTGAAGCGATGTGTGCGATAATTCCAGTGATGATCATAGGAATTTCTTGAACATACATCAATATTTGAGGGACGTCTCCGACTAAGTTTTGAATATTTGCCAATGTCGAAATTACTTTTTGAGAGACGTCACTAATTGAATTACTCTGTTGAGTTAAATCTCCTCCTTGTTGTTTAACGACAATATCTAAATTCTTAGAATTAGTATCGAGCTGTTGGTCTGGTTTTCATTCCTTTTTAACAGCTGGAGCAATTGTTTGTGCTGCTGGAATTACTTGTTGTACACCTTGAACTCCTTGAACAATTGGTTGAGTAACTCCCTGAGCAGCGGTTTGAGCAGCTGGAATTACTCCTTGAACTCCTTGAACAACTCCTTGAGCAGCTGGAATTACTCCTTGAACTCCTTGAACAACACCTTGAGCAGCGTTTTGTATAGGAACGAGTTGTTGAGGAATTGTTTGCATGGCGCCATTAACAAGTTGTTGTGTTGCTGGAATAACTTGATATGTCATTCCGTTAATTGTAGTAAGTGCTGGTTGAAGAACTCCGTTTACTCCGGTTTGAACCATTCCTTGTAATTGATGGATTTGCATATTTGGATCGACTAATCCAGGAGCAATTTGATTGACAGCAACAGCAGCTCCTGTATTAACAGCTTGTTGAGCAAGTTGTCGTCTCATGGAATTTGGATCATTCCATCTCTCTTTTTGTCGATCTAAGAAAGCTCTTCCCCTCGATGGAGTTGTTGCAGCAGTAGTAGTTGACGTAGCAGCAGTCTTTGAAACAGAAGTTGCGACCTTTGGTTTCTTTGAAAATAAACCTGCTCCGTCTTGTTTCTTCGTTGTCTTGATTAATTTTCTAGCTCCAATGTAACCCAAACATACGAAAGCGATTAGTGCTAGGAACAAAATTATTAAAATTAATGTTAATTCCATATTTTAAAAAATTTAAAAGTCGAAACAATGATCCGAAATCCAACTATATCGAAATTAAAGGAAAGTTTTGATAACAATTATTTCATCGTCGAGGGTTATTTGATGGATAGATATCAAAATTTAGACGACGATATTCCTGAATTGTTCGAAGTCGATGAAACAGATCTCAAAGATATTTTATTCGATTGTATGTTGTGTAAATTGGGTTTGTCGAAATACACACTTCGAAACGCTTCATCATTTATGAGTCGAGGAAACTTCGGTGAAGACGTTAGTCGATTAAACAAACGAGCAATTAAAGATCTTTGGGATTTAGTTATGGTTTATCAAGTCGACGACAAGATGGATCCATACACTGCATTCGTCGATGCGGTTCTCGATGAGATGAAAGATAAAGTAACTGAAGAAGTTTTTGAAGCACTTGAAACGAATTTGACAGATTAAAAAAGTAAATGCTTTAAAATATTTTTTTCATCAAAAATTTAAAATGTCATTTCAAAAGAACGGAATCAATAACACAATCGTAGATTTAATTCAAGAAGGTGAAAAGATTAGAGCCAAGTATCCAGAAATTTGGAAATACGAATCCGAATTAGCATTTTGTAAAACGTTGTTGAATTCTGGAATGACTCCAACAATGATTCAACAAACATTCTATAGCTCGAAATTGGCTAGATACGATTCGTTTGCAGATTACATCAAATCTCAGGATATCACTACCTTGAATTATAAATTCCCAACAATCATCAAGAAGGCCAAACGATCTAAACGATGTCCATTTTGTGGCGGAGAGAAATTCAATATCTCTAAAGAAGGAGTTTTCGTCTGTCTATCTTGCGGTTCTGAACTTCCTCAAAAGACCGATCATCAGTTGGTTACAAAGGAATTAGTCGATCCGACAAAACATATAATGAAGCAACTCAAGATTTTAACAAACGAAACCAAAATCCCAAACAACTTTTCGAAGATCATTCCATTCGTCGCGATGTGGTTTAAGGACAAATCGTATATGAAGGAGTATTTGATTTTCTCTAACAAAGTAAATACGTGGTTAGCAAAATATAAGAAAATAGTCGGTAAAGAAATCGATATCTCGTTCTTTGATACAGAACTCGAAGACACAACAACCGATTACAATTTATACAAACTTTATACGGACTCGTTTTACGAGATGACTGCTGATATGATCAGTTATCGAAATAGACAAACGAACATGCTTCCAATGAGTGAAAGTACTATATTTAGTATTTGCGAGAGCTATTATGAAACATACAAGATGGTTCCATTCTTCGATAAGGAAGCTCCATTGGTTTATAATTTCGAAGTGGATGGAATCGAAACAAAGTGTGAAATCGGAGAATACATCGCAAGACAACTCGTTTCGGATATGAACAGTACAACACCATTGAAACAAAATCTCGAACGTATCTTCCAAAGACGATTATATATGCCAGGATTAATGTTTTCATATGACGAACAGTTTGTCGGAGTTAAGACATTAAAAATCCCAAAGAAGTTTAATTATCAGCAATACTATCCATGCATCGTTCACGAAATTTACAACATTCCTTATGAAAATGTTCATAACGTCGAATTGAACAACATCTGCGATATCATGATGGATTTCAACGAATTCGTCAAAAATATAAAGGCAAGCAGTACCGGAAAGAAAGGAAACAGTATTCTTTGGCACGTTAATTTGACATGTGTGTTGAAATTACCATACTTCAGATGTTATAGACCAATGTTGAAATTACTCCCAACGAGAATGTCAACAAAGATATTACCAATTTTCGAATATTGGACCAGTTACGTAATTCGAAATTATGAAAAACTTAGAGTATTCATCAACACTCTTAGATTAACAAAGGATCCAGAATTGTCTAAGACAAAAGTTACAAAAGTCGAATACGTCGTTGATAAACAGGACTTGTTGGATTTTATTACCGACACAGGAGCTTCTTATAACCACTCCGTCAAAGACGAATATCTCAAAGACAAATTGCATATAAAGGATAAAGATCCAGAATGGAAATCAGCAGTAACTCTCGGAAAGAAACTCAATATAGAAATCGAAAACGAGAATCCTGAAGAAGCCTATGACGAAGAAGCAGAAGAGGTCTATGATGAAGAAGACGAAGAAGTTTATGACGAGGGAGATGAGGAAGAAGCAGAAGAGGAAGACGAACATCTCTTTGATGACGAAGAGGAAGTAGATAATGAAGGCAACGAGGATAATTTCTTCAGTAGTCCATTGAACAAAAACAAATTCAATGTCGATGATTATTCTGAAGAAGATTTCGGAGATGATGAAGATGAAGATGAGTTTTAATCATCTTCACTAGATGAATCATCATCAGAGTGTTTATCATATTTTTTGATACAATCTATGATTCTGTACATCGTTTTCTTATCCAATTGTTCACCGGATATGAAACTGATTCTGATGTAAGTGTCTTTATTTTTCGTATTACAAGCTGTACTAGCTCCGATGTATATTCCTTTCTCGGCGAGTTCGTTAATTAAACCAACACTACATCCCTTTCGTTTAATGAGGATTGTATTATACATATGATCGAGAGTTGGTTCAACGACTTCTAAACCGGCTTTCTTAAATTCTCTAACCGCTTCTGTCCAGGTTTTCTTGCATGATTTATAATCGAAGTCCTTTTCATAAGCATTGATCAATCGCTTAAGATTTAAATAACTATATGAATTGTATGTTCCGCCTCTCATTCCTTTTTGTTGATGTCCGGCAATTAATGGTTTGAATGGACAATCGGTTGAATCTCTCACGACGAGAACTCCGCAGTTATAATCACCAGACAATTTATGTAATGAGAAGAATACTGCGTTCAAACCATGTCTGTCCATGTCTATCTTCATTTTTCCGATACTTTGAGTAACATCGGCAACTTTAATTGGTCGATATTGTTTAACGATTTGAGTTGTTGTTTCATCGTCATCATGGATTTCTTCATTTAAATACTTCTCGTTTGGTAACTTATCGATTGGATAAATTTCGCCAGTTCTTGGACCGACATGCGTTATAAAAACCATTGATGTATTGGTTGGTAAACTAATTGATTCCTTGTCGACATCAATTGAATCGTATTCGATTTCCATATTTTGTGCATTGAGTTTAACCGAATCATGATCTAAACGAGATCCAACGACTTTACCGTATTGGTTATATGACTTTGCCCAAAACATACAATTGGCAATTGCTTCTGTTGCACCGGATGTGAAGATTACTTCCGCATCATCATCAGTGTGTACGTATTTTTTAATGAAGTCCTTGACGTGTTCTTCGGTTTCATTAAGTTTTGAAATTTCAGGATATGCAGAATCGGATGGGTTGTAATAACCACCAGATAAGTATGTCGAATTGTAATTGAGGTACTTCTTTTGTGGTTGCATCAATTTCAAAACGATTAAAACAATAATAATAATTAAAATTAATAATAAAAATAGTCGCAACATTTAAAACAATAAATAATTTTTATTTTTATCCCGCGTTATAGAAAACCGCCGTTGCGTTGATTTTGGTTTTCTTACTAAAGACTATTAATGTTATTTTTATATAGCACATGGTTTAATTCGACGATAATTGATTTTTGATAATGAACGAGCATATAAGAAAGTGAATCGGGTATGATGCGTTATTTTCTTACGTATGGATATTTTTGTATTTGCTGTAATTGACGTAATTGCAAGTGACGTAATTGCAAGTGACGTAATTGCCATAAGTGACAATAATTGCAAGTGACAATAATTGAATTTTCATATCAACATGCATATAAGAAAACGAATCGGCTAAGCTTCGTTGTTTTCTTTCATCGGGTCATTTTTGTATTTGGTTATTTTTGTATTTAAGTGAGTATTCATTAGGAGATTAGAAACAATTTTTTTATGATTCCGACAACGGATCGAAACGAATTCAATGGAATTCGTTAGGATGTGGAGCGGCGTTGTATTGATCCGGGTTTAATTCTTTTTTTGTATTCGTTTATTTGAATTTGGACATTGGTTTTTAAAATTTGTAAATGAGCGTAGATGTAAGCAAAATTGAATCTACAGTTAATGACAATGTATTCGACCATGTTAAGACAAAAACATTATTGAGGGGAGATGAACCTCGCACGTTCGAAAAGGATGCAATCGTTAGAGTTTTAAAATACTTGGCGAAAAAGAATCCAGATTTGACATTCTCTAAATATGTTATCAGTACATGTACTCATTCCGATAACGAAAAGAATTATGATGCGCTTATGAAAGGCATCAAAGACTGTGATTCTGCCGAATGCTTAATGTTGAACGCAATCCAAGAATTCCATATCGTTCCAAGATGTTTGTTAATGCTCACGACTGCAATTTGTACACGAGTTATGCCATATACATCTAAGACGGAATGGTTTGATAATTTTACTTTGAATAGTTACTTATATCAATTAACAACCATCGTCAACAAAGAGTACGACAAACCCGAATTGTTTTCCGTTAAAAATAAAAGCATAATCAATGAATCGGTTGCGTTGATAAATCCTCAGAAGATGTTAAATTACTACGGTAATGATTTTCGATGTTTTATTGAATTTGATAAAACAACTGAAGACATAACAACTGATGAAGAAGCAACCAAATGTATGGATGAATTAATGACCAAGTATTATTATTCAACGGGTTGCGCTCATGGTTGTGATTGTTTTAGAATTCCAATGGGAGGAACAATTGCGGAAATTGCTGCCATGTGTAAACGTTATCCAAGAAATCTGTTCGGATATATTCTTAATACCGCGACTTATGAATCTGGAAAAGGAAAACACTGGATAGTGTTCATGTTCAGAGACAAAACCGCTTATTACATCTGTTCGTTCGGACACGACCAATCTTCTTTAATGGATTGTCATTATATCACGAATGAATTAGCTACGAATGGAATGAGTATTGAATATAACATGATGAAAATTCAAGAGGACAACTACAACTGCGGTTTATTCTCTGTTCTGTCGACATTAGCATTTATCATCGAATCTGCTAAAACGTCTGGAACGAAAGTAGATATTATCAAAGTAGTATCTAGAATTGGAGCTAATGCTCAAAATATAAACGAAGAAGGAATTGATGAAATTAGAATGGCACTGGTTGGAGTCGACTAATCCGTTAATTAATCGATCTTTGAATTGTTAATCGACGGGCGTAGATGAAACTGATTTTTTTAACTTATAATTTAACTAGAAATGATTAATCTCTATACATCCGATTTCGTAACTTACTTAATTGATTCAAACAAAGTCTGGACTGACGAATACGTAGCCAGAGAAAACGTTACAAATTATGGACTGATGAACAATATAATCAAAATCGAAAACGGCAACGACGGCGATTTAATTCACACGTTACAATACGTTCTTTTATCACAGAACGACAAACGATTCAGAATCAATCTGTATTATGACGACAAGTTCGATCGAAAACGAATTGTCAGTTCTTTGAGTTGGGAGAAATTCGAAGTTCAGTTCTCGAGTAAACTCAGAGAACAAACACAAACATTTATGGATTCGATGATAAAACTGAATTCTTTAGAATGGGTATTATTCAACGCGATGTGTGTAAGAATTTTGGATTTGTTCATTTCGTTATCCGATGCATCTGATGTACTTGATGCTTTAACAACATACATGGATACAGATGAGTACAAACATTTCAGTGTTCGAGATTATTGTTTCGACGACAAATATGATGAACTTTGTTACGTAATGTCATTATTAAGCCATCGCGATAAAGTAAATATCGTCACAAAATATTTAAATGGCGGATACGAAAAGTCATTCGAATTAATCTATAATTTGTTCGAAGCAAGTAATGAATTGTATAATTCCGTCATGGGAGAAATTAGATCATTAATGGACCAATTCATCGATTCGTTTACTGCTCAGTTATGTAATTACAGCACCACGATGTCCACCGGTTATATTTTAGTGGAACAACGAGACAGCAATTCTGAAATGGAAGAGTATTATTAATCGAAGATCAAACGATTTAATACTTACTCCACGATCATCGTTATAGTCGTTAGTGTTAATATTTTTGCACTCATATTAAAAACAATTTTTTGTAATAACATGAAATTAAAATAAAACATCAGGAGCAAAGAAGAAATGGCAAAATCAATTAACATTTACACAACTCCAAACGATTGTTATGAAATCTTAGGAGACGATGTTGCATCGATCCGAGCAGATCGATTCTCACAATACACCGGATTGTGCTCATCCGGAGTAAACAACAACATCGTTAAGTTAAGAGGAATGAAAACAGAAGAAGATCAATTGGAAACATTCACATACATCGTTCTTCCAGAAAAGATTGAAAAGGAAATCTACATCAAGTTCGTTGGAGATGAAGAATTCGAATGTGAACATTCAGTCATTGAATCAATTTCTTGGTCAGACATCAGTTCATGCACAGATTTTGAAGATTATTTCGATAATATGGATGCATTGAAGCAAAATATGTTCTACGAAATATGTAGTGATATTGATGAATATGTATCACTTTTGAAGGATAAGAAACAAGATGGAGTGCGACTTTCAAAAAGAGAATATCAATTTGTCAACGCATATTCTGAATTGAAAAATGAAGTAGAAAACGCAGAACATCCATCAGAATATTTCATCGGAGGAGGAGAAAAAGCTATTGATATTCTTACAAAGTACTTCAACATCCCAAGTTGCTACAAATATACATTCTCAAAGATCGCTTCATTCATGGATCAATATATCAGCTATTTCGAAGAACAAATATACGGTTTCATCATGTTAATGGACGAGGATTCAGTCACATTCAAACCAAGAAATGGAAAGGGAAAAGGAAAGGAAAACTTCTAAATACATAGTGTTTTATTATAATTTACGTCAGTTATTAAGTGTAACAATTTGCTAAGTTTTAGCGAGTTGGGCTAAGCTGTTAAGGTATGTGATAGTTTAGTTTTTCTATAGTGATATTTTCGTATTTTATTTTTGATGTACTATTCGATAATACTAATTATAAAATGATCTCGAATGAACACACATTAAATCAGATCATTAACAAGAAATTCGACAAAGAACATTTTAGTGGAGTTTGTGTAAGCGATTTCTATAGATCGACGATTCTAAACGAACTCCAACTGAATTATAAAGATTTCGAATCAATAAAGGGAAGTCTCAGACATTTCTTCGAATTGAATCAATTATATCCGTTCCATATATTAACCGGCAATTATCAAAATCGCGGAGCACTTCCAAAAACTTATGAACCGTACGAAAACAAAATTAAACTAATGTACAAACATCTCGTATCGTTTGTCGAAAAATATGAGTACGGAACGAATCAAAACAACAACGATTTGATCGAGATGTTCTTGCAAGAAATGTTCTTCGAATACATCGACTCGATTAATAAATTTAATCAGACAATTGAACACATCACTCGTCTTAAAAATATTCTGAGTATCTTCAAGGCATTAATAACCATGCTCAATAACAACATGGATAAGAATGAAGCCTTAAGACAAGAAGTCGAATCGGATGTTTTCGAAATCGAGTATTATTCATACACACAACTTCGAGACTTCGGAAATTTAACAATTTATGATTTTCCGTTACGACTCGTCATCAGAATCCAAGAATATAGGAATGCCATACTGAAACTCGATTCTCAAAAATTAGATTATTTAATTCGAACGTACTTAAATTGAATTAAAGGTCGAGAGTATTTTTTTAATAAACGTTAAATGATCGGATTTGATTTAACACCAGAGAATATTCAGAAATACATTGGAAAAGATACAATTTATCGTTTTCGACTCAAGTCTGATGCTGAATTGGCAGCAAATGCGGTTGCTATCATCAATAGCCAGGATATGTTGAAATCGCAAAGTTTCAATTTCGACTCACCAATGTTTGGTCATAGTCGATCTGATCTTTGTTCTATTTGTGGTAATGGTCAAGAATGTACTTGTGCCCATTACGGTTTAATTGCAATGCCATACGCAATTATGACGAATCCATTTGTTGAAAGTTCTTTGGTTAAAGTAGTCCGTATGATTTGTCCTTATTGTTCGAATTTACCAATTGAGTCTCCTGAATTCGTCTTGAACGAAGAACCAAAGGATCGATTTACCAAGATGTACGCAGAAATTTCGAAACGATTTGATAAGCCAACAAACTCATGTTATAGATGTAAACGAGCAATGACACATATCGGAACAATGGATAAGGGACATTTGTTGAAATTCATTCATTGCCCAAATCCAAAGAATCCTTCTGAATATCAAATCTATAATCCAAATTACATCTATAGTTTGCTCATTAACATCTCGGATGAAACAAGAGAGTATCTCGGTTTCCCAACAACATATGATCCACGAAATTTCATGACAAAGTACATGGTCATTTTGCCAAACAAGATCAGACAAAGAACTATTGATCAAGCAAATTCGGATATGACTGCCATTTATAACAAGATGACTCTTGAAATCAATGTGAATTTGAACAATTATTATGCGACATTCGTTTCTGATGAGATGTTCATTCCAAAGGATATTCATACAGATAATTTCATCAGACAATACTCAATCGCATCAGCATATTACTTAGGTATGCTTGATACAACAACTCCATCTAGAGTTGCCGCGATTAACAAAACAATCGGTAAGAAATCCAATTATCACACCGATTCGTCAACTTCTTTAGTCGGACATCTCAAGGGTAAAGAACAGAATTGGTTCGAAAAAGGAATTAACGGAACCAGACACAAAACTTCAGCAAGAACTGTTCTTGGAGGAGCAACAGATTTACACTCTACGGAAATCGGATTCCCTCAGAAATATTGTATCAAGATGGGTAATTGGATTTCTGTTTACAAAGAAAATCTTGATATTTGTAGACAATTCGTCGCTCAAATGGCCAACATTCAGAAGTTTGATAAAGAACATATCCGTGTAATTCGTTATATGAATGGTTCAAATGGAAAAACTCCAAACATCAAACCAAACAATGCTTTACACATCGCATCACAATTGATGCCAGGAGATAAATTGTATGTTTCATTGCTTCCTGGAACATTGGTCATGCATTGTCGTTTCCCAGCAGTCAGAGAAGAATCATGGGCAACTCATGAATTAGTTCCAACTCAACACACTGTCCAAACACTTCCTTTAGCTGCTTGTGGTTACAAGAATGCAGATTTTGATGGTGATGAAACAGGAATGTATGTAAATCACGGATGGTACACAGATGCCGAATCATTGTTATTGAATTCATTATATACTCAAGCTATTGATTACAAGAAGGGATCTATCGGAGTCTTCTATTCAACAGATACTCCTTATGAACTCAATCGATTCACATCTGAATCAGAAATCGGAGTATTCCCAGTTAGAGATCAAATTTCTGATCAAGTTATCGACAGAGTTAGTGATTATCCTCCACAAAAAGTTATCGACATAGCAAATCATTTCTTGGACATCATCACAGGACACGCAAAAGGTCCATCACGTTTCACAAACAAGAGATTCTCCAAGATAAAGCCAATCAATTATGAAGATAATGCAACGAAGATCGTAAACAACAAATTCGATCCAGATCGTTTCAAAATTATCAATCAATCGTTGTATATTTATCTCATTATCATGATCGGAGCAGAAAGAACAATCTTGTTGATCGATTTGTTTACCGAATTGGGTTATTGTTCTGCCAAATACGAACCATTAACATTGGCAAGAGAAATTCGTTTCTACGGAGATTCTGAAAAGGAAATTCAAGAAATCAAGAACGAATATTATAAGATGTTCCAAGGAATCGAACAATCAAACATGAATTCGATTTCCAAAGAACGAAAACAACATTCGTTGATTGCTGAACAAAAAATGAAGACATTACCATTGCTCGTTGATCCAGCAAAAGGAACGAACATCGATAAACAAGGTTTATTGAGAAAGTTCAACAACGAGTTATATAAATCCAAAGTCAGAATGGATCCAATTATCATTAACGGTCATCGTATTCAAAACACTCTCGGAGGAAATTCAAGAACATGTACCGCATTCTCGAATTATTCAACAGATCCATGTGCTTATGGTTATGTCAAACATGGATATCTCGATCATGAAATCTCTCCAACCGATACATTCTATGATTGTATGCTTCAGAGAAGATCAATGTATGATAGAGGTGTTGGTGTAGCTATCGGTGGTTATATGTCTAAAGAATTCAATATGGCTTTCGGTCCAATGGTAACGGATTCAAACGGTCAAGTCATGTATTATGACAAGATGGTATCACCTTGTTATGGACTCGGAGGATATAATCCAAGATACAATGTATCATTACCATACATCGACATCGAACTTTCAAATGAAGAGATCAACAAGAAGTATGGAGCTCGAGTTGCTGAATTACACAAGTGGATCAGAGAAGCTCAAGAAGATTATTATCGAGTTTCAAACTTCACAAACTTCAAATGTCCAGGAACTTTCTTCAACGCTGGATTTGATTTTGAACAATATTTCAAGACTTTCGAGAAGGGAAAGACCGATGACAAAATCATTGATGAACTCATCGAAGAATGTCAAAATATCTTCGCTCCTCCAAAGATGATTCAAAGATACTCATTGTTGAATTTCTATGCCATTGAATACTATTTGAGAGTTAAATTACATCATGTTAAGATAACTCAACAAATCGGAAATGAAATTCAAAAGATCTTTATGAACACATTGGTCGAAACAGGAGAACCAGTTGGTTTGAAAGCATCTGAATCAATTTCTGAATCCTTGACACAAGCTTTCTTGGATTCTATCCATACTGCCACAAAAGGTGATGTCGAAACCAACAAACTCACGATGACAAAAGGAAACGGACGTTTCAATGAATTGTATTCACAAAAAGCAATTGCTCCAGATTCAATTGTCTTGACTCTCGGTTTCAAAGACGGAAGTAAAGAAACGGCAACTCAATTCGCTTTGGAACAAGAGACAATTTACTTCTGCGATATCTGGGTAGACATTTTGACAGAGATCTCAACAACAATCCATCCTGATGTGATTAGATTACATCCAGATTTCGATTGGTCTTCTGTTAACGTTTCAAACTATTATCTCAAGATGGTTTGGAATCTCGGAGTTATCGGAACATATGACATCAAAGTATCCAAGATTTATTCAACATTAGTCAAGAACTTCGATAAGATTTCATTCATCACAGGTTATGTTGAAAATTCTAAGAGATACATTGCTTACGTTTACTTCAAGGACGGTACAAAGAAAGAAGATATCGAAAGTTACAAAACACTTTGGAGAAACAAGAACAAATCAACATCAATCAACGGAAACATCCTCGTTAATTGTTTCGTGAGTCAAAATGCTAACAACGGTGAATACATCGTTCAAGCCAACATCTACAAACCACTCACGACAATTAGAAAGGAAGAGAAGTCGGCAATTAGTTACAATTCTATGGCGTTTAGAGAAATCATCTTGGATCCAAGAATTGAACCATCTAAATGCAAAACAAACGAAACAAAGAGAGCAACTGGTAAATTAACAGCCAACGTTTACGACTGCTATGGAGTTTTCGAAGCTTCTGCAAGATTAAACGAAGAAGTTAGATATTGCAGTGAAATTCTTTCAAGTGTCGGTAATATTGCTGAAAGACATTACAAGACAATTTCTCTTGGATGTTTGGCAAACGGAGAATATTTCTTCGCTTCTGCTAACTCAGCTTCTAAATCCGACGGAGACTATTTCAGAAAGATCTGTTTCGAACAAGCTGGTAAATTCACAGATAGTGCAGCAAGAGATGGTTCTTGGAAATCAACAGAAGATATATTCGCCTCTCAATACTTCGGATTCGTTCCAAAATCAGGAAGTGGTTATTCAAAGACATTCATTTACAGAGAGTAAATTCTTTAAGTGTATGATTAATCATTAACACAAATGATTTTTTTGATCAATCATCAAATTCAAATGTACAAATCATCAAACAGAACATCAAACAGATCATCAAATAGAACAGTAGTTGAATACATCGATGACGACAAATACATCATAGATAATCGTTATTTCGTTTATTATGATGGCAACTTATACATCTATGACTCATTTGAGCCATTTCAAAATCACGAACTCGAGAAAACTGAAATGAGTTATTCAAAAACTCATACTGTTAAATGCAAGCACTTAGTACCAATCAATGATGTCTTCGAATTGGAAAACGCAGTTGATAACAAGTATCCTTTGCAATTCACTGAACACAGACCAATTGATTGTATGAGGATGCCTGAATACAAATATCTTTATAGCGCTTTATATAGAACGAGTTACGTTAGAAAAGTCGTTGGTAGATACTTGTTTGCTCTCGTGGATACTCCAACTCAAAACATTGAAAACAGATTCGTTAAATTCAAACCGGAGCTAGACGATTCAGAAATCGAGGTTGCAAAGAATTATTCAAATCAAGAACCGATATTCGTGAATGATTGGTTTAGATGTATGAATTATGGATTTAAGTTTTAAGTTACGCTAATTCGAATCGAGTTAATCAATTCAAATATAATCAGTAAGTGTATTTTTTTAATCAACATACAACGAAGAGCGATGCTCAAGCTAACTGTCGATTATTTCAGTTCGAGAAAATTTATAATCGACAATAGGTTCTGGTTTTATCGAGACAACGATTTATACGTTTATGATAGCGAGAATACGGAAATAACTGATGATTCTGTATACGATGACGGCAATTTTATTCACTTCGTTAAATCTAGTTTTGATAACATCGAAGATATGTGTATCGCTATAAACGAACGTAGACCGATTTCTTCAAAAACTATCACAGTCGATGAATATATACATCTTCTATCAAAATCATATCCGAATCTCAGAACCGCGCTCAATGGGATTCTGCGTAAGACGGAATTCGTTAAGTTAATTGACGCGAGATACATGTTCTCGATGTTTCTTAATGGCGAGTGCAAAAATATAATTCTGTGTCATGATAAAAGATATCACGGTGTCTCAATTGACTCTGGTGTCTCAATTGACTCTGGTGTCTCAATTGACTCTGGTGTCTCAATTGACTCTGGTGTCTCAATTGACTCTGGTGTCTCAATTGACAACGACGAAATAACGAAACGGATAGAAAAATATATAACTATAACAGAAGACACTAGGATAAAATACCCGACAAATTGGACGGAAATGGTTATTTGGGAATTAGAACCAGAGTTTGAATAACCGATCAAGTTATTGTTTTTAAATAAGAGCTGGAATAGCTTTCTCGAAACATCTAAGCAATTGATATTGAGGTCCGACAAGAGTATGATTCAAATAATACATCTGTGCTTGTTCGCTAAGTGTTGATTCTTCAAGATGAGGAAGACTTCTAGCCGTTGAATTTTGATAAAGTCTTGTATTTTGATAAGTTATAACAGCGACTTTAACGATTGTATCGACATCTTGTCTCATCTCTTCGGATGATTTCTTGTTTCCGTCTTTATTCATAACCCATCTGTCTAAGTATACTTCGAAAAGTCCGCAGAAGAGGTAAATCGATTTAATTGCTTCGAAGTAGTCGTATATGAACATTGGAGTCATTGTTTTGATGATTCTTGCCAATGTTTGTTCAATGATGCATGGTGTATTAACGTGGATAACATAATCCAATCGTTCGGATCTGTTGAAAATTTGAGCTCTCTCGAGTTCTAATAATTCTGTTACGAAAGCATTAAAGCTTTGTTTAAGATATGGAGGAAGTCCTTGCATCATTACAATTTCGCTTTTAATCAGACTTTTGAATTCTGGTTTGATCCAAATGTTTGTTGATCTAAAAGCACTCTCGACAGTTGAGAATGTCAAAAGAATCATCTTCTTCAACAAATTGTCAAGCAATGTTTTTGTCAAATTGTGGTTATTTGGTTTTGCTGACAATAAGAATGAACAAATTGATCGATCGATGTCTGTGAATTTCAAATTCGAGTCGGCTTCTTGGATGAATTTGCTGTTGAATAATTTGTTCAATCTGTTAATATAAGCGAGTTGAAGAGGAACTTCGATAATTGATCTTGGAGCATCTCCGGAATTGATTTGCAAGATGTTATAAGAGTTAAGGAATTCATCTTGATCAATTCCTTTTCTAGAGAGTCCTCTTTGTTTCATTGTTATTGGAGAACCATTGAACATCATTGTTTCTGTAAGAATATTCGTAGTCAACAGGAATTTCAAGGCGTTGTTCTTCTCTTCCATGTTTGGCTCTTTCACGTAGAAATCGTGTGTTTCTTCAATCTTTTTGGCGGCGGTTTCCAATTCGTCGATTGTTTTCTTAAGCTTCTCGACAACTTTAGAATAGTCCTTTTCCTTCAAACCGGAATCCTTTATAGTTTGCATGAGTTCTTTGTCTTTGTGATCTCTTGCAACTCTCATCTTTCCAACTTTTAAAGGAGGCAAAGAACCACTAGGACCAGTTTCCTGTTGATGTTGAGTTTCTATTTTTGATTTCCGTAATTTGAGAAGTCGTTTGTATTCCTTTCCGGAAATTAAATCTTCGACTTTGTAATCGGAATAAGCATCTAATTCGTCAACGTGTTGTTCAACGAGTTCAACGAATTCGTGTTGCTCTTTAAGTTCTTGTTCGATCTTGTCTTCTCGTTGACGTTCTTTTTTCTGAATGTCTTGTTCGAAAACTTTGTTTTGAATCTGCTCCTTTAAAGCAATTTTGATGTCAACATCCTGATTATAATTTGGATGCATGGAATTTATAATGTCGGAGCTAGCCGAGCTGTTAAAGGAATTTTTAATTTTGTCGGCTAATGGTTCGGATTTAGTTTGAATCTCGACCTGCTCTAAATTATCGATATTTCCAATTTCAGACAACTTTTCCATTTCTGAAATGGCAAAAAAGTGCTCTATTGAAAACTTTGACACAAAGAAGAATTATATTAAACCCGAGATGTTTTCTCTTGACATCGATTTTCGTTCTTTCAAGGAATCTGGAGATCAAAAAACGAACATTCGCTCGTTTAGAATGATTCTGAACAAGGAATACGAAGAACTTTCCAAATACGACGACTTCGAATTTAATTACTCTGGCCAAAATGGATTAATGTTCGCTGCTTATCTCGGAGATCCTATCGCCGTTAAATTGCTCATTAAAGAAGTCGGAATGTTAGACGATTTCGAGACTTGCGCATTGGAATATGCCATTCAATCTGGCGATCCAGAATGCATTCGTCTATTGTCAGAGTATGAATGTGCTGTTCTCAATTAAATTTTCGAAACACGGATTCTTGAAATTTATTTGAATTGATTTTTTTTTAACTCAAAAGTAAATACGCGAAATGAGAACAATGTCAACAAGTCAAGTCAACAAAGTCAGAAGATTGAGAAGAGTTGAACCAGTCGTTGAACCAGTGTTGGAACCGGAAATCGAATCAATTGAAAATCCATCAAACTCTAAATTGAATTTAAGTTTTGGCCTTTCAGTAACAGATTCGAGTTTACTCGAATCTCAATGGACTATTGATGAAGGAGAACAATATCTCATTGATGAATGCGCCAAAGAATGTCTTGAAAACTTCGGAAAAGACAAACATCCATTAGATTCTATATCAAAGATTCATTTGAATGAATCCAAAGTTGTAGAAGTCTGCGAACCAATCGTCGAACTCGAGGATATAAACGAAAACGAACCTGATTATGACGATTATGAATACGAATATGAATATGAATACGAATATGAAGAAGTCGAAGTTGATGATGAAGACGCTAAAATTGAAGACAAGTGCAAAGTCGTTAAAAAGAAAGATGATTCATCATCCAGTTCTTCTGAAGAAGACACTCAAGAAGAAGAAACTCAAGAAGAAGACACTCAAGAAGAAGAAACTCAAGAAGAAGAAACTCAAGAAGAAGAAACAACCGAAAGCGAAGAACATCAAGATTTACATTATAGTGAAGAATTGAATGAACGAATTCAACAACCATGTTGGAGTGCATTTAAGGCTTTCATGTTTACATACTTCATTATTCCTCTTGCTTTTAAGATTCTTTCATTCATCTACTTCTGCAGAGTTCACAGAAAAGAAATTTTAATCGGCGTGATATTCGGATTATCATATGTGATATGTACTATATACATCGCATTGGGTGTTGCTAATCGCGTCTGTTCACAAAAATAAATGTAACTAATGAACGGATACAGTGTTTTATTTTTGAACTCGTATTATATTTTTAGATATCATTCGAGTAATCGTTCCATATCGAGTCAGAATCGAAAGTCTCACTCATGACTTCCTTTAAAACAATCAATGGTTTAAATTTTGAATCGTAGAATTCGAAATGCATCGGATTGAATTTATGAATGTATTCCTTCAAGAATGGTTTATCTAAGACGATGTTACAGACCGTCTTAGCGTGTCGATGACAATTATGAGAAATTATTCCCCAATTGACTCCAGTAACATTATGAACCAATGTGTAAACGAATGACAATTTAACTGGTCGTTTGACTGCTCTGAACTTCTTACACACGTATTTCCAATCGTGTACAGTAAAGTATTTACGATTGAATTGATTCGTTCTTGGATAAACTCGGTCTACTCTGTACCAGTTTTTAAACTTTCTGGCATCTTGTCGAGTTTTCAGAAGTTCTTGTATATCCTTTTCGTTTGGATAATAGTACGTGATGTTATAATAATTACCATCATCACATTGGCAAATTATGTCATAATGTGAAACGACGTTTTGGAGATCCGGCCAGAAATTACATTTAGACTTCGAACAAGATATCTTAACGACATTTAGATTTTCATATTCCTTTGGAAAATCACACCAGTGCGTCGTCTGTTGTATATTTTTCGAGGTGTAGTAATCTATAAACCACGCGATGTTGTTGAGAACCAAAACTATTATAACGATGATCAATACAAATAATAACAACTGTAAAAACATAGATTTAATAATTAAATTAATAATCCAAAGTTGGAATACTAGTTTCCCAGAATGGTACTTCTTCGAGGAAATATTTTCGAGTATCTACGATTGCATCCATGACGTCTTTAAATCCTCCGTTGTGATTTTGTTTTGTTAAATCGACGATTGGTGTAACCAATTTAGTAAAATCATTTCTATGAAGTCGAGAATAGAAGTAAGCGTATTCCAATGAAGTTCCTTGAATTAATTGTAAAGCCTTGGTCTGTAACAAAATGGGCGAAGTCGTTTCCTTGTCTTCCATGATATTTGCTCCAAACGTTGTTGTTAATCCAGCCGATATCAAATCTTGTTGCGTTCTCAAAATCGTATCGACAGAATTTGGAATAATCATTGAATTTCCTTCCATAAGATCAACGAACTCGAGAGCACGAGAATTTAATGATTCGATTACAATATCTCCGAAACTGACGTTATTGATGTTATCTGGGACATTTCGTTCTGGAATCATATCATAGGTCTTCTTGGAATATAATCTGATGATCACTCCAGATGATTTACGGCCAACTCGACCAACTCGTTGTTCAATTGAACTCTTATCAGCAGGAACTCTGAAAATCAAATCCTGATTTCTCTCGTCTTTATAAATAAGAGGGATGAAATAGACTTCGTGTCTGAGCCCGCCATCGATAACAAGATGTAAAGTGTCAATTGTTTTACCAGCTTCAAGAACGGGAGTGGTAATATACAACTTAATTTCATTTAATTGCGATTCATGATCTGGATCGACATTGTATTGAAGCAATTGTTTTCCAAATGTGTTGATTGATTGAACGTATGGAATGATGAGTAATCGAGTTTTGTTTTTGTTAATCTGTCTCCATTCAGGTACTTTTTTGAAACTACTTTCATCGAGGTCAAGAACATGAATAGGAAGTTTCGATCTGTAATTTTCAAATGCTCTTTTGAAGATCAACATGCTCTTCTTACCACACACGAACATCATCATATCCCTTGCTGGAATTGGCAATCCATTGTGGATGATAGTATTTTTACATTCAATGCATTTTGGAACTAAATACTCCATAATATAAGGAACTATTGTCTCTGGGTTCTTCGTGAACTTGTTTAGTAGATCATCTCCTACCCAAATTTCTTCACATGGGTAATTTTGCGCTCCCTTGATATAACCGACCAAGTCATGTTCGTATATTTCTTTGCCAATGATGTAATTCAACATCAATGGTATGTCGATCGTAGCCGATTGATAAATGAATAAGGTGTTGTTCAAATCATTGTATCGTTTCTTCAATGCTTGTAAACAGAACAACAATGCCTTATCCATTTTATGAACTTCATCGAAAATTATAACTGGAGGAAGACTAGCACCGCCGATTAATATCTGTCTAAATATTTCTGTTGTCATGTACATAATATGTCGATTTTCAGTTGGTTTCAATCGACCTTGACCTGTCAAGTAACCAATATTTCGACCAAGATTCAATTCCTTGAAGTACTTTGTTGTGTCTGTTGGAATTGATTGTGCCAAAACAACAGTTGGTTCTAAAACCCAAACGGTTGATTTCAAATCAAGAAACAACTTACAGGGAAAATATGTTGATTTACCGGAACCAGTTCTGCCTTTGAGAAAGAAGCTTTTATCTCTTGCTGATACTTCGCCTCCGTTAATTGATTTAAGCTTCTCTTTGAGTATATGTAATAAGCATGTATAAGCTGGGCCTTTGGTCAAACGTCTTAACTGCTCTGGTATTTTAATATCCGGATGAAATTCATAAGCATTATCTTGAAGAATAGTTATTCCCATTTTAAAATTGTATTAATAAACTATTGCGTTTTTTAGTTTTACTTTAAAATGTGGAAATCGAATTCAGACGATGTTTTCAAGTATAATTGTATTTTCAAAAACGACATCATATTCAGTGAATTGCCAGTAATCCATCGATATCTCGTATTTGCTATCATTCAAAACATCGACATGTTCGTCGATATAGCAAAACGACAAACTTTCGAAAAGGAAGGCAGTTCAATTTATTTTACTAATGCGGGAATGTTGTTCAACATTCTCGATGTCGCAACATCCATCGACATGATGACACAAGAAGAATTGTATAAATTCGCAAGTTGTTTCAGAAAAGCTTTGATCGACGGCAAATACAAAGAATATTGTCAAAAGGTAGTCGATCCAATTAAAGTGTTGAAGCAATTCACAAAATACTATTACATACCAGTACGTTTGGATTACAATTCGATTCCAGATAACGTACAAACGGAATATCTTCAACGATTCTTAACAATTGTCGCAATTCTTCTTTCGAACTCTCAATACATCAACAAGCTCCAACCAATTTACCCAGAGCTCTTACAAAAATATCAAGAGTGTTATACAACACTTCAACGAAATCCAGCAGTAATGCAGAAATTAATCTCGACAAACAGTTATGACAATGTCGAACGATGTTTGTTAAATCCTGTCAATAGCAATAACAATTTGCAGTTCTTTGAAATCGGATTATCTAAATTGGTTATCGAAATGTCCATTGAAATCACAGGTCGAATGTGTCCTTCATTTGCAAATGCCTTCAAAATTAACAACAAGTTCGATGGAATTTGGCTCGATCCATTCGACAATGATATCCAAACTCAAACAAATCAATTACGAAAGATCATCGAGAAGTAATTTTTGATGAGCTGCTAACATTAAACTTAATTTCGATTAATTATCGTTATATTGTTATTCGCTAGTTTTTTTTATAAAATGGTTTTCGGATTGTGTTTCGGTGGTATAGGAATCGGAGATTGCAGTGAAGGCGATAATACTCAAGTAAGTACAACTTTCACACAAAGCAATGAAACCGTAATGGAACTTTTAAACGAAGTCGTTCAAGAATTTGAAGCTAATCAAGAATCTAATATTAGTGCTTCGAACACGACAAATATTGGAATGATTAAAGCAGGAACAATGGTTGCAGATGGTGTTGGATCGGAAAATAGAATTTCTATATCTGCTGATCAATCTGCTCTTGTTGATGCCGTTAGTCAAATTACATCATTGATTGAAATTCTTCAACAAACATCTGCTTCATCAGATGCTAAGTTAGATGCTCTTGCTACGATTACATCCGCTGTTGAAAACAGTTCAGTGCTCGCATCAGCATCAACAGCTTCTGATACGCGCGTTAACAACAGAACAGATATTAAGCAAAAGAACATCTCTAAAATTTCCAATACACTCAACCAAATCGCAGTTGTTGCTGGACAAAATTATTTGGGTCTTGAAGGAATCGATCTCGGATCTATGATTGCACAAAATGGTGGAAAGAACATCGTTGAAGTCGCTATTGTACAAAAAATTGAATTATATAATAAGATGTTAATGGATCTTGCAAATACATCAAGTGCAATTGCTGACTCCGAGAATTCAGCTCAACTCAAAGCCGACATTAAAGAAATGCTTGAAGCATCTCAAAAGTCTATGTTCGAAGCAATTGGAAATGGAATTGCTACTGGCGCAGAAGGAATTGGATCTGGAATAGGAAATGCCTTAGGTGGATTCACAAAACCATTAATCTACGGAGCAGTTGCAGTCGTTGCCATTGTTTTAGTTGTTATCTTATTCAAATTCGTTTTCGGAAAACAACAACAACAACAAGTAGTTTATGCTCCAGCACCAGGTATGTATGGAGGAGGATTAGATGATCCAACAGACGCTTCAGTCTATGATGATCTCTAAATATTTTAAAATGTCTTAATTTATATTTTTGGATTAAGTTATTAAACTAGTAAATGGACGAAAACATTACGTTTATTATAGGAGAAGCTGGTACTTCGAAGACAACTTCGTTGATGAAACTGGTAGATAAATTTATTGCGAACGGCAATACGTTTATGTGTCTCGCATTCACTCATTCTGCAGTGAATAATATGTATCAAACGTTTATCAAGAATCATCAATATAGAGCTGATAAACGATTGTTCCGAACAATTCATTCTTATTTCAAAATTGCGCCGGACAATGTAATTCAAAGTTTCAATAGACAACGAATTGATCCGGAATATATTTTGATCGATGAATTCAGTTTAATTCCTTTAGACATCGTTAATTTGATTTTCGAAACGTCGACGAATAAACTGATTCTCGCCGGAGATTTGCTTCAGTTAAATCCTGTCGACACAAACAAACATCTCAACATCGTCAATCCAAAGAGATTTAAGAAATTCAACATCCAATGCGATCTTTATACATCTTTATTGGTTACACAACATCTTTCTAACAACATATTCATAACACCGCAATATGAAAATTGCAAGAAGATAGTGTTGACGGAAAATTTCCGAAGCGGAACGGATGTAATCAAACTTCTAAACGATGTGTTGTCGGGAAAAGATTTCGAGATTCTTCATTATAAAAGTCCGATACTTAGAGAGTATGTCGAAAAAAACAATCCGACATTCATCTCGAGTCAATATAAATATCTTGCCAAGCTATACGAAGAGTTCGTCGATCCAACTCAATTCACAACACATCTAAATACAAAATTAGGTCAAACGTTTTACAATAGTGATAAAAAATTTGTGTTGACAAAAAACGTTTCGAAGAACATTTACAACGGAGACATCGTTCGAATTGTTGAACCCGGAGTATTTAAATACGGAGAAGAAGTGTTTAAATTAAATCCTGAGAATGGACAATATCCAGTATTACCGACCGATTACATCTCGATTCATAAATCGCAAGGACGAAGTTATGACAACATCGTAGTGATTTTAGATCAATTATTCGAAATCACGATGTTGTACACAGCGATTACTAGAGCCAGAAAACAAGTGAAATTCGTTTTAATCGATTATGACTTATCGAAATTTAAAGAGGAGTTTAACGAATCGATTAAGGCTTTCAACTTGCTGAGAAGTATTATTTACGTCTGATTATTATTTTGAACAATGTCAAATTATTTTTTTATATTATATTTTAATTACATATAAATGAGTTTATTCTTCGATCTTTCATCAGACATCGACAACAATTCCATCTATTCATGGATTGAACCAGGACGACCAACACGAATTCTTGGCGAATTTTTCAACGATGAAATCCCACGAGAGAACAAAAAATCATATAATTTTTCTGCCGATAAATACATTCCTTCAAGAATGCGTTCAAACGTTCCTTTAAGAGAAACTACATTTGATCATTTGGATGTATCAACGAATGACATTTCTGATACGAAATCAGAATGTATAATCGGTCCTTGTACAACTCTTCTTCAACATAGAAGTACAGATTCAAATAGTAAACAAAAGACCGATCAAAAAGGAAGTCAAGACAAAAAAGGAAGTCAAGACAAAAAAGGAAGTCAAGACAAAAAGAGTAAACAAAAGACCGATCAAGAATTCGTTGAAAGACCAGATCCAAGAACAGTTTTCCCACCAAAAATTGATTGGGAAAAATTTATAAAGGAAGCGGATTGGGAAAAATATATAAAGAAAATGGATTCAAACAACGATCCATTTAAAGCAACTGGTAAATTTGAATCAAAAAGACCAATTGTTCCAAAAACAACAGAAACAACAACTTTACCAGAAGCTCCAGCCGATCCAGAAGAATTGAAAGCTCTCAAAGAAAAGTCTTCGAAAATACAACAACGATTGAAAGAATTGGAACAACAACTCAGTGAACTCAAGAGTAAGAATATAGAATTATTCAATACTTTGGCTAAAAACAACGATGTTATCGAAGTAACAGAGATCGAAATGGGCAAAGCAAAACATCAATACGAACAAATCGCCAAATCTATAAAACTTAGAGAAAAGGAGATCGAGGATTCTAAACAAAAAGATCCATTCGATGAGTTTAACACATATGCCAAAAAGACTATGGAAAATTCTCCAATGAAAGAAGTCGTTAATATATTATGCAATCGACTTTCTGAACTCGGTAAAGTTATTACAAAGGCTGGAGGATTCATTTCAGTTTTGAGGATATTCGGAACTGCTGCTTTCAATATGTTAATCGAATTTGGTTCATCTAAAGAAAAATGTGCTGACCAAATTAGTGAACTCAAATTGACATTTGATTATTTAAATTCTTTAATTAGACCTGTTAGAGATACAAAATGGATGCCATATTAAGCAAAATGAACATAACATCAAGCAAAATGAACATAACATTAAGCAAAAATATAATCACTCAGCAATATTGAGTTTTGATGTAGTTCTTATATTTTTCGATTTTTTTGACAATCTCTGGATTTGATTTCATCTCTGAATCAACTGTGAGTAATTCGTGTACTTCGATATAAGATTCAGAATAGAATTCGTCGACACTTTTCTTGGGAATTTTCACAATTTCAAAGTCTTTACCCAACTTCATTGAGATAATCTTTCTGAGAGCGATTTTGTCGATTATATTGTTTGACATATTATAATTTTCTATTTCGAACAACGACTTCTCGAAATCACTTTCGTAAGTTACTTTGGGTTTAGAAATTCTTCTTGGGTTCTTCAAATCGGATGTTATTTTACCACTGTTCATTATAAATTGTCTGATCATTGGTTGGGTTTTGTCCAAAGGTCTCGATCTTCTAATACGACCGAGTAATTGCACTCTTGACAATGGTGACCAAATAAACTTTGTACATATTCCATCTGTGATATCCGGACAGTTAAATCCTTCTAACAATCTATGATAAGTACCAACTATGATCGTTGTTCTATCGAGATAGTCCTTATAATGACACAAATGAGCAGGAAGTTTTCCAGACTTGATGTCCGATTTCAACGTCTCGAGAGTTATAGTATGATCGAATTGATAATCGACAAATTCGAATTCTTCGTGGTCGATGTAAATATCTTTTTCGGAAGCAGCTCTAATCAAGAGGACATTCGATTTAAATTTTCGACAAGCTACTAATGCTCCATAGACTGAAGAAGGAATCGAACCGGTGATGATTAGAAATTTGTTTTGTACATTGATTCGATCAGAGAAGTCAAAATCGGAAACGTTACTAAGCTTTGGAATGCTAATTGTTTTTAAACGTTTATCTACCATTGAACCGAATTGAGACACAAACTTTCGTTGTTTGTTTTTCAAAACGAAATCTGTCAACACATCAATTGCCGAGAAATCATTTAAAGGATTGTAATTCTCATCGAACAATCCTCTAAAGGAATTTGGAACGACATTTCTCACGTCGGTATATTTAATTGGAATTAATCGAATTGTATCGTTTGTCTTCAAAGGTCTTCCGAAGATCTTCATAATTTTAACGTAGTGTTTGTCTTTAACATTTGGAATGGTTGCAGTTAAACCAACCATATATGGCAAACGATCATATAACTTGTTGAGTTTCATGAACATTCCAAGAACGAGAGTCTTTGAAAATTTGTTTGACAAAAGTGAATGCAATTCATCATAGATGATCAAATCGACTTTCAAGAATTTCAAATCTTCGACATCAATATGATTCATTAAATACTGAGGAGTAAAGATATAAATATCGCTTTGATCCGATTCTTTCTTTGGCAATTTATCATCAGCGATTTTCAATTGAGGGAAGTATTTTTGAATCTCTGATTTCCATTGATCATTGACAGCATTTCTTGCCGAGATGATCAATGTTTTACAATGCAATCGTTTGATGATCGATAAACCAGCAACTGTTTTTCCACTTCCACAAGCAGCGTTCAAACAAAATGATCCCTTGAATGGCAAACGATCAACTTGTTCAATCATTTTCTGTTGAACTTCACTTGGCTTCTCAAAATTAGCCAAAGGATCAACCAATACAATATCTTTTGAAATGTTGAATCCGTTTAATGTCTTTGGAGTTTGCTCAATAATGCTTCTATCTGAACTAATCGAAGAATAATGCGCTCTAAGAATAGGTTGTTGTGGAGAAATTATATCATGAGTTTCTAAAATTCTAGCTGCTTTCGAAGATCTTACGTATTTGGAATATATTTTACCAAATGACGTTTCTTTGTCTTTGTTGACATTAGTGGTTTTCATAGAACATCCGAATCCATCGTCGATCAATGTTATTTGTTTCATCCCTACCTTGTTTTTTTATTCTTAAAAAATCGAAGTAATATTTTTATTGCTTTAGCAAATGTTCACAGAGAAACCATTGTCAGAAACAGGATTCGAAGATCTCCAATTCCAAAAATGTTATGATTTGTGTAAAGAGAATTTCACTTTTACGAAACGTGACATCATAGAATTATATGGAAAGATACCTCTTATATTGTACGTTTTATTTACTGGTTATAAACCAACCAATAGTACATTAGACGATTATTTCTCCAAGTACACAGAATACGATTTAATTTCACGTTATCTCGAATTATATACATCGACCAAAGCACCTTCGAAATTAGGTAAGTATGAAGTTCTTAACGATTATATTGAAGCTCTTGATAATGTTGACATTTATATGAACAACCACGATAACTACGAAAAATATAAAGAACGACGAACGATGGTAACTGATTATATTCCTATAAACGACTATGAATTGAGTAAATCTATAAAAATAGAACGAATAGATACTCATGCTCATTCTCAGTTAAATCAAATATTGGTTACCGAAATGAATAGAATTCAGCCGCAATTGACCGGATACTTCTTCGAATACTTAATGAGTTGGAGTCTTGGAATTTTCGTAGAGAATCAAACTTATTCACCAAATAGTTATTCAATTCCAGTGTTTCAACCATGTGCAATCGGTTCGTTCCTTCGTAAGTTGGCCAATAAAGACCTTCTTCCAAAGAGTATAAACACAGGCAAGTATTATAAACCTTCGTTAAATTGGTTCGACGACGAATTCAGATATCTCTTGTATTGTGCAATTTTACATATGAACATTCTCGATGTGAAACCAAATGGAGATTATACAACAAGGGTACTTGAATTGATTGATTTCATTAATGTTCCAGAACATATGTCATACATTGAAGAATATCGAGACAATTTGATTACAAATCACATCTTTAACAAATGGAACGTGGATAATGACTTGAAGCACGGTGTTAAGATTCAATTCAACGATAAACTGCAAATATGGGGAGAAATAGATTTCAAGAATTCTAAATCCATTTACGATATAAAATGTTCTAGATACTTGACGTCAGACAATTATAATTTGATCAGACAATACTTATATCAAACAGTATATTATGCTTTATCGTTTGACAAACCAGTACAACAAGTTGGAATTTGTAATTTGATGACGAATCAATTGTATCTTTTCGATTTACGACGTCGACAAAATACCAAACCAAACCAAACTGGACCTTGTAAAACTCAACAACCAAAACAAACGGATAGATCTTCGCCAAGGAATATAACGGATAATGCTGATTCTTCAAGTTCAAAAACGACAGTAGTTGCTCAAGAAAAAGCATCGGAATCTAATGTTCCTCAATATAGTATTTATCAAACTATGTCATTCTTGGATTTATCTGATGATGAAGAAAACGAAACCGTAGAAAAACGAAAGACAAGTAAGTAATAGTAAAAATATAATGAGCAAACGGAATTTATTTTTAACCAACATCGATTAAAATGGTCTTTAAATGATTTTTTTCATACAACCCTCAAAAAATGAGCGCCGCTGCTGACAATTATCAAGAGATTAAGTTCAAAACGGACAAAGTGATTGACTACTTGACTGCAAATTGGGAACGATTTGCAGACGCAGTAGGAACTCACGGGGCGGTATTGAACGGCGATATGGCGTTTATCAACAAGTTCGACCAAGAATTTCGAGGATTAATGCGAAATTTAATAGCCTCAATGCTTGGAATGTTCATTGAGAATCTACTTAAATTCGCCTATACCATGGGTATTTTCGATGGCAATTATAAATCGGACGAGGAATTCCTAAAAAGCGAGATCGAGATGCTGAAGTACAATAGGAATGAATTGGACAATTTATACGACATCGAAAAGAACTATGCAGACGCGACTAGATTCCATAAGTCGAGTCAATCATGGTTAAATGAGTTCAAGAACGGAAAGGGAATCAAGAAGTATTTGTTCCAATTTAATGACAAGATGTCATTCCGTTCTTCCGTTGGACAACAACTGGATACAGATTCGCGGAAGATGAACCAGTTAAACAAATACTTGAGCGATAAGACTTTCTATTCTCTTTTCAGAGATTATTTAGAAAGACTTATGGCTTATAGTATCGCTCGATCATTGCACGGTATAAACTCCAAGAAGGAGAAATGTTTATCCAGACAAGGAATGAAATCCGTGAACGGCGACATCTCAAGTCACGAGAAACGCTGTGCAATGCATTGTTTCAATTTCCTTGAAGGATCGAACATAAAACTCTGGCTCGAGATGTCAATTCAATTCAGATATTCGAATTTCGGAATGTATTTGAACGGCTGTTACAAGGACAATTCGTTGAAAACGAATATAGAATTCAGACCAACAAACGTTGAAAAGTTCCGAAGAAAGAAGGGGGAAATTGATATCATCACCAATGATGCCATGTGTGAAATTAAGTTCAAGAGAAATTTCACATTGCTCGAAATGAAAAAGATCATGAACAACAACAATCATTGGGCCGATCCGAAATACGAAGTGCGGAGAGACAAGTTTTATGCGATAGATGCCATGAATTGTAAAGTCTATCAGTCATAATTACGGAGCATTTCCAGTTTTTCAGTTTTTTCAGTTTTTTCAGTTTTTCAATTTTTTTAGCATACGATATTGTAAATCGGAGATGATTTTTTTATTGAATATGTAATTATTGAAATGAAAACAGTCAACATGAAAACAGTCAATGTTAAAGATTACATCGAAAATTACGATGATATGTCATATGAAGAATACATCGATTCCGATGAAGAATGCAACAAAAAATACGGTAAAGAAATCAAAACCAGCGAAATTATCCATCTATATGGAATTAACGAAAGATTTTCAGAATTCAACAGATGTCTTATTAGTTTGGATTCTGAAAAACAAGTTTGTGATAAAATTAGACAACCAAATAGTGATAAATCGTGGTATGAATATTTGAAATGCGGTTCAACACATTGGAAGAAGAATATTAACTATAAACCAATATACGCGAAATTCTTCATGGATATCGAAAATATTCCATCCGACTTAAACTTCAAAGATTGTCTTTTGTTAGACATTATTGACGATTTCTTACTCTTTATAGGATTTTATGTAGGGACATCGTCAAATGGTGTTTATTCTATTGAAGATTGGTCAAATGTATTTCATACAATCGCAATTACGAAAAATGAAGGAAGTCGTAATCACGATGGGGATAGTTATCATGTCATTTTCAATGGAATCAAAGTCGAGTATAACGAATTGAAACACTGGATGTATGCATTTGTCTCACTTTATCCACAATATAAACGATTTGTCGATATCACAATATATAAATCTGGAAGATTATTTAAACTTCCAAATCAATATGGAGTAGATAAAGATGGAATTCATGTCAGACCATCAAACAACATTCATAGACCATATATGCTTTTGAAACGAAAACGACCAGAAGTGACATATAAGGAAGATTTCCATATCTTTGATAATGTTGTGTATATCGACCAGAATTACAAACGGGAATATCTTTTATCAAACGACTCAGCTTCGATTTTGAGTGATAACGTTTTGAAACAATTTATCATTCAAAATATTTCAACAACTGAACCGGAGATGAGACCATACCCATATTCATATGCACATCCCTCTATCAATGGAATGAAATGGAGTGGTAAACTTCCAGATGAAGAAGATGTCAAGAGCGAGAAACAGAAAGTTCGAAAAATAGAAAGAATTGACAAATTTGAAATTCCAGAACGAACTACCTCATCGGAAAGAACTACCTCATCGGAAAGAACTGACATATCGGAAAGAACTACCTCATCGGAAAGAACTGACATATCAGAAAGAACTACCTCATCGGAAAGAACTAGCTCAATTGTCGATGTCGATTCGGAAATTCAGTTCAAACTCGTCATGAAAAAGTATAAGAGTCATATCGCTTTCAGAGAAGAATTTGATACTTCGGCTTTAAGTTATTATGAAAAGAACCATACGTATAACGGATTCATGGGTTTGACATCGAACCAAATCCTCGAAATTCTTGATTCCTTAAGTAACTAAAGTAACTCTAATTAATCATAAAGTAAGCGCTTTTATTTTTTTTTTTAATATTCTTTATTATCCAAATCTCGATTACAAAATCTCTCCAGAGTCAATTCATTATTTAGTGTTGACTCTTTCTCTCGATTTTGAAAATTCCCAGTTCCTTAAATAACTAAAGTTCCTCAACTAATCAACCCCTCTC
>JAEIGA010000791.1_pt1 | contig 47062 bp, 57 predicted proteins | sample 9270691 | NCBI WGS metagenome assembly JAEIGA01 (sample SAMN17057246, study PRJNA624740) | gut metagenome | biome: biome; isolation source: fecal sample | host: Bos grunniens | place: China: Xizang | collected 2019
CAATCGAGAAGCCGGATTGGCGACAGGTTCAACAAGGAGACGTTGATTCGAAAGATACGAAACATCGGAGCCTTAAAAACAAAAATCACCGTATCGAGACAGGACGCGTTTCAGTTGATTCCGCAAGGGCGTCTTGAATCGAAAACGTTTTACTTTATTGACCCGCCCTACCGCAAATACGGGGAACGTTTGTATGGGAAATGGTTTAGGCAAGACGATCACCGAAAATTATCCGAGGCGTTAAGCGAGATTTCGATTCCCGTGTGGTGTGTTGTTTATGACGACTCGCCTTATATTAAAGAACTTTACGAAGGGTTTTATAGCGAAAGGGTTCCAGTGTTGTACAGCGCGAATGGCCATTCCAAGAGATTCGAGCGACTGTTCTTTAACGCTACGCCAAAGAAAACGGAGCTTTTTAACAAGTATGAGTATTGGAAATGAAAGAACGCCCAAAGTTTTATATCAAGGTTCAACGTTACCAAAGAAGCGGTTGTTGAGATTCACGCGGAAGAAAAGGAAATTGCGCTCGGAGTCGCAAAGAAGTGGGCGGCGTTAGACCCGGAAACGGTGCCTTGGAAGGGAATAATAATTGACGCAAAGGTTTTGAACGATGGGAAAGATGACGTTTGAAAGCCTGATTCAAGAATGCAGAGCGTTGCGCCGCGAAGAAACGGTAGCCCTCGTTAAAAATCTTGGGTGGCTACTGCTATACGGACTTGCGTTAGCATATATGTTCGGCACAGCAATATTCTTGCTAGACCGAACGTTTGATGACAAGTTTCAGTATAGTATGTTCTTTAGAACGATGATCGGCGTGGGCGCTGGGATACTATTTGACTGTACTCGCCGTTTACTCGGCAGTGGCCACTGGAAGTTTGAAGCCGAAAGTGTTGTCTTTGGCTTGCGAAGAATTAAAAAGATAAACAGATTCTTGAAGAGATTCCAGGTTTATAGGCGAGCGTTTGAGATTAAGAAGGAACGATATGGGAAAGATTAAAAACTTTTTCACGGACGACGGCAACTTAAAAGCGATAACGTTTGGGCTAATGGTCGGAACGTCGTTAATGGCATTGTTTTCGGTAGCGGCGCTGATCGAGTTTGAATGGAACGGAACGAGAGCGATCGCCGACTTTTTCGGTTTCGAAAGTATCAAGCAAAACGTGGCTGTTGATTTAGCCTTAGCGTTTATGTCCGCCGTTTTGTTTTGGGCAGAGTGCCATCGAGTCGAGCATAAATGTATTATGCGGCTTATCGAGTTGCAGGACGAGAAAATTGACTGTTACCGTCGACACGCTGACAAACTGACTTCCGCGCTTTTGACGGCAATTAAACAACGTGTGGAGACAACAAAAGATGAGTTGCCGGGAAAATGAACGTTTTAAACGCGCGTTATTTAAGGCTGGTGTGTTAGACGTTGAACGCGTGGAAAATGAATACAAAGACCTGTTTTTGTTCGCCAAGGAACTTTGGACAAGACTTGAATACCGAAAAAAGTCTTTTATGCGTATAGTTTATTGCGCAATCGGTCTCGCCGCCGTTGACATTGAAGTGTTAGCGGTGTTTATCTACACGTTAGGGGAGAAGGTATGGTTAAGTCATTTGTTTGGTTTTGTGTTTTCCCTTCTCTTGCTATTACTTATTGATACGGTTGTGCAAGCGCGCAAAGAGTATCATCGAAATGTTTGCGTTGTGAAAAGCAGGTTCAACGAGGCTGTCGTATCGTTAAACCGACACTGCGAAAAAACAGAGGGTGGCAAATGAACCGTTTTGAAAGAGCGTTTAAAAAGCGCGTCGAGTACGCCGACAAGGAAGTTCTGACAATCGCGGAAGTCGCCGAGATCGCCCGCGTGTCGCGCCCGACGGTGATGAAACATATCAAGTCCGGGGCGTGGCCCGCCGCAAAACACGGGTCGAAATGGTTTGTTCCGCGAGCGGAGTTTTTGCAAGCGCTTAAAGGAGAGAAGTAAAAATATGGCTTGCGGGTATATTGGGTTAATTGTTGTCGTCGGCGCGGTTTGCGCGGCGCTGTTGATTCCATTTGCGGCGGTTTTTATGATGGAGATGGAAGAGAGCGGAAGAGGGTGGTATCCCGGGCTGTTGGCTTTTATCGGGATTCTTGGGTTTTGCCTGTTTGCTTTGTCGATGGGGTTCGTTAACGTTTGGGAGGGATGAAATAAATGACGGTTAGAGAATTGATCGAGGAACTGAGTAAACTTAACCAAGATTACGAAGTTTTTCTGGGGCACGAAGGCGGTTATGACTACGACTTAGACATTTATGAAAGAGACTATTCCGAGATATGGGATATTGAGGTTGATGGCGACGAAGTTACGTTGGACGGCGAATATCGACACAAATGTTATGGGCGTTTGTGCTTTCCCGGGAAAAATAACCGTTTCAAGGAGACAAAATGACTGTCAGTAAATTGGTTGAGAAACAGCAAGGACATAAAGGGGACGACATGGGGAAAGAACAGAAAGATCGACATTTCAGCTTGGAGGAAGCAATGAAAATTAAAGACGTTATCGCAGAACTCGAAAAATACGACCCGGAACTTGAAATTGTCGTTCGACCGCACGGCGAGTGGCAGTCTGAGTCTGGCGAGTATTTCGTAGGGCCCGGCGTCGTCCGATACGCCTCGTCGCCGCTCTTCGATTACTACGAAGAACCCGGCGAGCTTGTTGACGATTTTATGGTAGAGGATTATGTTGGGAACGCTGTTGACCGCATTTGCCGTGAAGAAGGCGTGGAGCATGACCCTTACGAACCGAGCGACGAACAAAAGGCTATCGAAAAGCGCGTTCGCGATTCGATCAAGTATGTTCATGTTTTCGGCGTGTAAAAAATAATTGACAAGCCCGCGTTGCTGTAATATAATTGCCCCCGAAAGGGGGCTTTTTTATGGCCAGTATCGAAACGCTGAAATACAAAAAAACAACCGCGTATGTCATATGTTTCCGGAGAAGCGGAAAACGACAGAAGTTGTATCTTGGTTGCGCTTACACAAAACGCGACGCCGAGCGGTTGCGCGACGCGATTGATTCGGCGTTAAAAGCCGAGAAAAAAGAAGAGCCGTTAGACCGCGCGACGTCTCTTTTCTTTGAAAACCTAACAGCCGATATGCGGCGACGGTTAATTAAGGCTAGACTGATTCGCGGGGCGTTGGCTATCTCGTTGCAAGAGGCAAAAGATCGTTTCTTCGCAGAACGCGCCCCATCTCTCAAATACAACACGGTTAAGACCTACAAGCAGGCGTTCCGAGTTCTTGAAACAGTTGTGTCGCCAGACATTCGCGTCGATATGATTACGCGTGAAACGATTCTTGCCTTGCGCGATCAGCTGTCGGAGGTTTACAAACCGGCCTATGTTGACGGACATTTGACGCGATTAAATGCGTTCTTTGAGTTTTTAAAGTCTGTTGGGGTAATTGAGGCGTCGCCGCTGGCCACAATTCCGACGAGTAAAAAACATCAAGCCGAGCGCGAACACGTCCCGGCTGAAACCGTAATAAAATGTTTCGAGTTTTTGACGATTGAAAGACGCGCGGTTCTCGCTCTTTGGAGGTTTGCAGGTTTGAGACGCGAAGAGCCTCGATATTTAACGCGCTCTTGCGTTGATTTAGAGAAACGCAGGCTAACGGTTTTCTCGCCCAAAACAGAACACACAGGACACGATAAGCGCGTCGTGCCGATCGGCGACGTCTTGTTCCCTATCCTAGAAGAATACTTAAAGGGATTTAAAGGCGACGTGCTTTTCCCGTCTCTTATTTCCAACGGAGCGCTAGACACCGCATTCAGAAAGGCGGGTGTGAGTTGGCGACGTCGCGCTCAAAACCTTCGCGTTTCCTGCGAGAACGACTGGTTAGAACAACGAATACCGGCGCACGTCGTGGCGAAGTGGCTAGGGCATACCACCAGCGTTCAAGCCAAACACTACGCCATCGTTCTTGATAGTTATTTCGAAGAGGTTACCGGGTGTAAATAATCTATGGGATTTTCTATGGGACATTTTGAAGGAAAACGGTGAAAAAACGTGTAAAAACATTAAAAAAGCCGGGCGTTTAAACCCGGCTTTTCGTTTTCTAAGTATTGTACTGAAAAGGATTAACGGCGAATAGGGAGTTTTTACGGTCGAGTCCCACTCGAACTTTACTTGACGTTGCAAACAAACGACTTGCAATTAGGTATGGAACAAAATGTGGGACAAAACTTCTTTTCAACATCTTGTTTTCGCCGTTGTTTTTATCAAAGCTCGCCCCTCTTTTTCTTTGACGAAGCCTTTTTGAAACCGTCTGCAGTTTTCTTCTTCTCGTGAAGGCTTGACGCTTCTGGGGAGCGAACACGGTCAAATGCTTCGATCTCTTCCACAACTTTTGCATTCGTTCCTGCGGGCTGTTTAGCAGGATGTCCGGGTTTGTTATGACTTTCGCCCGGGTAAAAAATTTCTTTGTACGGGACAATGTCAGTGCTTCGCCCTGTTTTCCGCTGTTCGTCAATCCACTTCTGAATTGTGTTGGCGATTTCCTTGTCTCTGTGGTAACGAGGCGTAACAGAACCGGCGGAAGAGAAGGCATTTCGTTCTGGTGTATAGCTATAAGGCTCGACGTCTGGGTTAAACTTGCCCTTAGAGACGGGTTTAAGTTCTTCTTGCAACTCTAAGTCTTTCTCCCAGTCCGTTTTGTCTTCCTTTTGTGGGGTGCGGGTTGAGAGTAAAGGTTGTTTTTTAGCAACAGGAGCGGGGCGTTTGCTTTTGGGCTTCCCGCTGTAAGGTTGAATAAATTTGTCAACAGCTTTAATTAAACGATCTTCGATTCCGTTGGCAACGTCCTCGGCTTTATCGACCGCGCGTTCAAGTTTTTCAGAATCCGGGTTTTCATCAAAGCGTTCTTGGATTTCTTCAAGTCTCTTTTTAGCTTTATCAAGTTTGTTGACTAGCTCAAAAAGATATTTGTCGTGTTCGCCGATTGGCTCAAAACCTGTTTCCCCGGGCGCAGACAGCGTGTCGCCAAAAACGTTGGCCGCCCTCGATTTGATACGTTCAGAAAGTCCGTCGTGGTCGTAAACGCGTTGGATAAGGTTCCGGAGCGACTGAACGGCTTTTCGAGAGCCCAGAGAAGTCTTAGACTGCCGAGGCGCGTCGAGTTCTTCGCGGACGCGATTTTTCGGAATATCGGATTTTTGGGCTTCTTCGGCAATCACAGAAGCGAGATTCCGTCCGTCCCCTCCGTCAGAAGGTCGGTCGGTTCCTCCGGCTTCGAATACTTCACCGGCTGTTCCGCTCCGAAGACTTTCGCTAGGCGTTCGCGGAGGTTTTTGCTTTTCTCCTCTTCCATTTGCCTCCACTCCTTGTCTTGTTTGTTCGCTTTTAGCGCTTGGTAAACGATCTTCATATTCAAGCCCAAGCCCTTCCACTCGTCGCACGGAGCCGTCCCCGCCTTGCGCGACGTCTTTGATTCTTTCGATTGCGCGTTCAACGACTTTTTCGGCGCCTTTGCCCGACTTAATTGCTTTCCGGTACTCATCGGTTTCCTCCTTAATAATGTTTTGCATAGGGCCCGTCAGGCGAATGTGGTCTTTAAAGAAGTCCAGCGTTTGCCCAGCAGATTTCGAAAGTTGTTTAGCGCGGTCTCTATCGAAGTTCGTGGCGAGTTTTTGCGACTCCCAATACTCGTTGTTGCGACTGCTCCCACCGGCTTGCGCGGCTCTTTTGGCGCCGCCAAGAGCTTTGCGAATTTCGCCGATCAATTTGGAGCGCGATTCAACGTCGTATTCCATCGGCGCGTCGTCTCCAAAGAGCGAGCCTTGTTGCTTTTCACCTTGAATAGACGCATAGGCCCACGCGCGGTCTTGCGCTTGCGAAGCGTCGAGACCAAGGCGTTCAATATCGGAGAAAAGTCGTAATTGCTTCTCTTTGTCGTCGGGAAGTTCAGCGGCGATAATTCGCGCGGTTTTCTCGTCGATTGAACCGTTTTTAAGTTTTCTAAAAATGGTATCGTCGAGTTTGGATAAAACGCGCCCGTCGGCGAGGAGCTTGTTTTTAGTAGCAATCTTTTTGCCAGCGGGTGTCCGAATATCGTTGCTTCCGCGCGTCCGGATAAATTCGGCAACGTCGGTCGCTGTGCCTTTTGAGTCGGCGATATTAGCGACGGCCCCAAACGCTTTTGCGTCGTCCGCCGTGTCGGCGTCAATGTACCGAACATTCACTTTGCCGTTATGCCCGGAGTTCTTGGCGAGATTGAAACGGTGGTGCCCGTTGACAACATAATCCTTGCCGTCGTCCGGGTCGCGCCAAACGTGAATAATCCCGGCTTGCATCGGGTCGAACTCGGCGCCTTCTAAGTCGTCGGTTACGCCCCGCGCGTTGGTGTTTAGCTTGAACTGGAAACGGCTCGGGTCGAGGTTTAAGGAGTCGATAGGGACTTCGTAAATCTTGCCCTTTTCGGGCGGCGTGTACGGAACCGCGTTAGGAGCGTAATGGGGTTTGTCAAGAAGACGGTTGAGGGCGATTTTATTTTTCGTTGAAGGAAGTTCTGCGCCTTGACTAAATGCTTCCCACTCGTCAAGTCTTTCTCCCGCGTATTTGTGAAGGTCAGCGACGTTCATTAACGCGAGTTGACGGAACTTGTCGACAACGCGATCACGGACTTGACCGACGGTAAGGCCTTCGCCGGAAAGCGACTCGTCAAAAGCCGCCAACGCTTCCGCGCCGCCGTGTGAGCGATAAGCGCGACGCGCTTGTTCAAGATACCTTTGGGACGCGAGGACGGTAAGCTCTTTAACTTTTTTCCAATCTTTCTTTTCTTTCGCGTTCGCGATTCGCCAAGCAAAATCGGCAAGACCGAAGTTTAGGCGTTTTCGCGTGGACTCGATAACGCGCCGGTCGTCGTCGTTCATTTTGCTTTTAAGCGGCGTCCAACGTTCCGGGCGCGGTTTTGCGGGCGGCTCTTGCGCGGGCTCCGCGATAGATTCGGGTTGTTGTTCCGGAGCGGAAGAGTTAGGGACTTCCGGTTTCTCCATGGGGTCTTTTGTCTCGGGAACCGGTTGTTGCGACGCCTCGGCGCGACGGTTTTTAAGCTCGACGCCTGCGTTTGTGGCCTCGTCGATATATTTGCGAGCTTCCGCTTCAATTTCATCGGCCTGTTTCCGAAGTCCGGCGGCCTCTTCTTTACGCCCTTTAAGCGCGGCGTCCTTTGCCTTAGAGCGAAGACGAGTGGCTTTCTTACGCAACGGCTCGCTCTTGCCAAGAGCCTCTTTGACTTTCCGCTCTAACGTCGCGTCGTCGTCGCGCTGAGGCGCCTCGCTGGAAGGAGTTTCGGAAACCTCGTCGATTTCTTCGACCCTCTCTTCAGTTTCCGACTTTGGCGTCGCTTCAAGATCACGACGGACAAAGTATGCCGAGTCTTTGTTTTTGGTAACGTCAGGTTCAAGAGCGACGTCGCTCTTGCCGGGGAGCCCGAGCCCGGAGGCGTCAAACTGGGCGTCGGACTCTTCCAGCTTTTTCTTTTTGTTTGCCGGGCGGCGCTTCGGTTTCTCGTCGACCACGGAAACGACAGTCTCATTAGGAAACATTTGAGACAACTGTTCGTTGACGCGACCGATTTCGGCTTCGAGTATGTCGGCAACAGAGGTGAAATTGTCTACGCCGACCTTTGACCCAGCTTTCTTCGCCTCTTTTGCGTTTTTCCGAGCTTTTTTAAAGCGGTCTTGGAGTCTTTTTCTTTGTTTGAGTACATCAAGTAGTTCTAGCGATGGATTGATAACAAACGTATTACCGCTGTCGACAAACACGACGCGGTGTTTTAGGGTGAACAAATTTAGTCCGGAAGACAAAGACTCCTTGGCTTTTTCGGAAGCAGAAATCTCGCCTCGGATTTTCGCCAAAGACTCCCTGGCAGACTGAATTTCTTCCGGGGTGGCGCCCGATGAAGGAGCGAAGACAGCCTTCTGGATTTTCGAGGCTTTTCTTTTTAACGAGGCGACCTTTTTGTCTTCGGCACGATACCTTTTGTACGCGTCGGCAAATTCAGAGTAGTCGACGTTGCTTTGAGGCGCCGCCTCTTTTTTAGGGCCGTTTTGACCAGAATCAGCGTTGGCTTGTCTGTTTTGAGGCTGTTTGATTTCCGCTTTTTCGACTTCGCTAAGCCGAATCGTGCGCCCGCCGCCGGGGCCGCCGACTTGTCGCACGTAATCGCCCGCTTCGTCAGACCAAGTGTATTCGTTGCCCTCGCGGTCGTATGATTTAGGTTTAGGAGAGCTAGAACCGGCGGCGTAGTGGACGGATTGTCCGAGAACGTAACGGTCGCGAAGATAATTTTCGTATGCGCAAAGAGTACTCATAAAACTATTTTTCTTTGAAATACGGGCATTTAGAATTGCATTGGCGGGAGCGAACTAAGATATAATCCGCGTCCGAGAGAAGGTTCCAGTTTTCATCGACGGCGCGGCGCGTTTCAGAAACGCCAAGCGTTTGAAAGTGTTCCGGAAAGCCGCCTTGCGCGACGGCTGTTTGAGTTTCTGGGCAACGGCATTCAACGCGGGTGCAATTATTTCGAGCGTGATTCCACGGAACGCCGGTAAAAATCGCGTATTGACAATCTGCCATAAGTCCTCACATATCTGGGCAAGTTGGAAAAGAAATACTGCCGTCAGTTCCAATAGCGCCGGTTACAGTGAACGTAAATGCGCGAAAGATCAACGACATAACAACATAGCCCGGAACATTGCCGGTTGCAACCGTGTAGTTGTTGTACGCCGCCGGGATTTTGTTACCTAATTCGTTTGCGATTGTTGTAACGTTAGGCCAATAAGCGGCGTTATTCACAACCTCACGGTATAAAGAGAACTGGACGGTGCTTTTAGTTACGTACTCGACGTCAACGTATCCTCTGGTGTGATACAGCGCTCCGTTTGCCGTGTACAAGCCTCCGTCGTTGAACGAAGAATTATCGCCCCAATAAGCGTTGGTCGCTTGTGAATTGTTGCCGTTAGCATCAAAGAGACTTAAAGACTCTGGAATAAAAGAGCTGCTCGGATTCGAGGCGCCGTAGTAACTTCTTAAAGGAAAGGTTAGAGAACCGTCGTCGATTGAGATAGGTTGCCAGGAATTGACCTCCGTTAAAAGTATTGGGCGAAGAACGTAATCTGCTCCTCCGATAGAAACGATACCCAATGCGCCCAAAGAGCCTGTGCCAGAGTACGTTCCGCCTCCAATGAGAAGTTTCGCGCAAGAATACAGGTTTTTGTATGCTGTTGGGTGTGAGAACAGAGTGAACGGGTCGCCAAATTTAATACCTCCCCACAGGTAAACACGGACTTTCTGGGTAAGGGTGAACTGACACTCGTAGTGGTTGTATCCTCCTGTTGGGCCTGAAACCTTCGTAACCGATGTTATGCTTACTGAATCAACAGTATACTGTCTTGTGGGTTCTGGAAGAGTCGGGTTAGAAGCAGATTCGCTGTTGTAAATAGGCCCTGTTCTTGAAGCAGTGGAGGTTCCGCTGATGGCATTAATTGTCAGAGTATTCGCCGCAGGGTAATTCGCGCCACACTGAAATGTACTTACCGAGGTAATGTCCCAGACTGTTTTTGAACAATTTCTTCCTAGGGCAAACCCTCCGAGATAGTTCGGACGTGAAATCGCTCCCTTGTTGGCATCTTGCCAGTCTCCGTTCGACGTGTAGTATGCCGGTAATTTAGAGAACGGAGGTGTCCATCGCGCGATTTGAAAATCGTTAAACGAGGCTGTTGTCGTTGCATTTCCGGCGTTAAACGGAAACACCGTTTCACTTGAAGAAGGGACGACCCCGACAACAGAAAGCGGTGTTGCGTTTTTCCGGTAGTAGCTTTCGGCAATCGTTGGAAGTTCGGTAAAGTTGGCGCCGTAAGACACAGTACAGGTCTCGCACCCGCAATCGCACCCGCAACCGCCGACTTGCCATCGAAAATTCGCCATCAATCGCACTCCGCTTGGATAATCTCGAACCGTTTAAGGGCGGCGTTTCTGATAACGCAAACGCGCGTTCCGGAAGCCATCGTGTCGCCCGGTTTGGAAAACGGCGAATAACACATATACCGCGCCGTATTAAGATAGCCGCCCGCCGCTTCTATAACGCTTCTAAGCGCTTTATCTTCCCCAACAAGAGCAACGGTAGCGAGCGCGTCCCGCGTGTCGTTTTGAGTAAAGTCCGCGTAAAGCGTTCCGTAAGCCGCGCCGCTCCACCCTTGCGAAGCGTTTACGGCGGAGAAAAGGAACCGCGAACCGTCGAAGTTCCAATCGACAACCGCGCCGCAACCGATTGGAACGGGCGCGTCGGCGGCGTAATACACTTCGTATACTCCGCTGGTAACTAACACGATTCGCGACTCTGTGATGCCGTTGGTATTAAAACCGGTATTATCATACGGAGCAACGGGTTCGAAGCCAAGCGAAACGCCGTTGCCTTGAACGCCGATAACCGAGTTCGACGCCTCGATTGTGTTTTCCGCGTCCATAAACGGGCCGGCGAAACGCCAGCCGGTGTAAAAATCGCTATCGACATACTCGACCGGAATAGCCGAATATTGATACCGGAACGGGCCTAATTTTGTTTTGTCAACGAGGATTTGTCCGCGTTTAAAGTCCCAAGGCTTCGAAGCGGCGTTAAAAATCGGAAAGTTAACGCAAGTGTTAAGTCCGGCGATTGAGTTTTGCTCGTTGTCGAACTCGCCGTTTGGAATATAAAGGTATTCGTCGGGGCCGACGTAATCGCCAAGCCAAAACGTCGAGGAGGGCGAAAGGTTTGCAAGCGTATCGACCGTAAGTCCAACGTAACCGGCGATTGTTTTCAGTTGTTCGACATTGGACGGAGTAAAATCCGGGGCCGTCGAATTCTCGTCTAAAACCGCAGGAACGTCGACGTATCCGGTCAACGAAAGGCTTTTGTCGGCGTTGACGGCGGGGGTTGGGTCGACGGTCGCGCCTTGTTCGTTTACGGAAGTCCAGTAGTCGGGAAAAATGTATTTCGGTTTAGGAACGCTCGTTCCGGACGCGTCTACCGTCGGGAAACCGACTTGAATCGGGTGTCTTGCGGACGGCGTTTGCGTTTGTCCGGGAACGACTCCAAGGCCGTTGTACAGGTAAGCGCCTCGGCAATAAAGGGACGCGTCGATAAGAAGAGGCAACGACGCTCCTTCCGCAAAAACGTTTCGGTCGAGCGGAACCGCGGCAAGCGCTTTCGCGGCGTCGGAACAAATGCCGGAAGTCTTGACGGCGTTTAAGTCGTCGTCGCTAAGGTAGTTGTATTTTCCAAGAATCGCCGCGACTTGATCGAAAAAGTACGCGTCGCCCTCTTGTCCTTGGATGATCTCAAACGGAACGCTTCGCGCGAAATATCGCCAATCGACAAGAACGCAAATAAACGGCCCTGTCGCCGGATCGCCGGTAGCGGTTCGGCGCGACGCGACATAAAGGGTTGTAACGTATTGCGGGACGTCGGCGGTCGACGGAACGAACGTCCCAAAGAACAACGACGAACGGCGCCAAAGAGGAACGTTGGTTACAAGCTCGACTTTTTGTCCGACAGAAAGTTCGACGTTAAAGATCGCCGCGATATGCGCGTATTGAGACGCGACGCACGGGAACCAAAGAACGTTGACTTCCGGAATCGGAGGTTCGGGAAGGTTTAGGTAAGGAATCGGTTTTGGCGCCGATTGAGACGCTTCGGCGGCCCACGCCGCGTAATTTGAAGGAAAGTCGCGACGCCAACGCGGAGCGAGATACCGTTCAACGCGTCCGAGAAAGTCGCCGTCCGGGTCTTCAAAAAGAAACGGGGCGGTTTGCGCGACGCCGCTTGAATCCGTCCATCTCCAAAAAGCGTTAAATTGTTGCGTCATTGCGTCGTTTCTTCGGTCTGATTAACAAACCCTTGTCCGTTCGGGTTTTTAAGCAAAAAGAAAAAGTCGGTTAAAAAGTATTCGCTGTTTTTCCACGAAGCCTTAGTCTGCTCCGGTTTAAGGCGGAACGCCCGCAAGTCCGGATAGTATTTGGCGTAAACCCAAAACGGTTCGGGCTCGGTTCTGGTTTCGACGCCTTCTTCGTCCGTTGTCGTTAATCCGTCGTCGGGGTCGATTAAGTAAAATCCGGTAACGTATCGCGGATTTGCGACGGTCGAGGTCGGGAAACTTCCCATATCGTTCGGCAAAGGCTCGACAATATCAAACTCATAGGAGTGGTCGCCTCCCGTTTCGTACCCGACGACGACAAGTTCGTGTTTCGAGACCACGTTTTCGGCGTTCTCGATACTTGGGAAATAGCCGTCCGAACCGGCGTTTGTGATGTAAAGACCGCCGATAACGCCGCCGTAATTGGGGATTTTGGCGGGCTCGTCCTCTTCCGTAGCGGTCGTTGAAACAGGGCTTAAATCGGGCCAAATCGCGCCTAATTGCGCCGTATTAAACGACGGCAACCAGAAAGCGTAATCGCCGTAATTGACGGCTTTTCGGAAGCCTCCGCCCCATTTTGTGTTTTCCGCTCCGGCGAAGGCGACGGGGTATTCTCCAGTAAAAAACCAAGCGGCGCCAAAATAACCGTATCCGGTCTTGTTTTAGAAACAGTCTTTGTAATAGTTGAAGACGTCGTTTGCGGAAGAAAATTTTAGTTCGGTTGTCGTTATTGCGCCGGTCGACGGGTCGGCTTTTTCCTCCGTTCCGTAAACAAGCGTATCGTCCGCCCAGCCGCTTTGCCAAAGAACCGACGACAGCGACGCGGCCCAACAGAGATTGACGTCGGAATCGCCGGTCTTGCCGACGGGGAAAATCGCTTCCTGGGGGAGTTGGTATCGTTTAGCCATTACGGGTTAAACTCCGAACACGCGTCAACGTAGTAACGAACGCTAAAAATAAGGTCGATAAAGGTAAAAAACGCGCCGCCGTGTTTCGGGGCTAGAACTTCCGGTTGCCCGCAACGAACGGCTTTCACATACGAGCCGATAAAAAGCGCGTCGTCCGCGCTATTAGCGAGGTTCCAGCCGACAAGGGCCCGCAAGACGCGGCGTTTAAGTTCGAGTAAATTCGAGTCGTAGTCGACGATTAAGCTGTCGGCGCGGCCGGAATTGTCGAGGCTGTGCGATCGATTGAACGCCGTGACGCCGATAAGAGCGTCTTCTTCAAGATAACTCGGTTGTTGGTCAATTTCCGGAAACGAAGAGCTGATAAAGTAAGCGAAAACGCCGGAATCGGGAGCCGTCGTCGGATTGACGGAACGTTGGTCGAACGTTAGAAAACAACGGTCGGAGGAAAGATTAAGCGAAGATTGCAGTCGCGCGACAACGCGCCTTAGAACTTCGGTTTCGCCTGCGTTTCTCATCGGATACACGATTCCATAAAAAACGCCGTCTTATCGAATTATACTATAAAACGGCGTAGATTGCAAGTGTTATTTGTTGAAAAACCGGAGTTTAAAGAAAATTAAATCTCCGGGCCGTCTCCTTCGTCGGTTCCTTCGCCAACGCCCGCTTCGGCGGTCGTCGTGATTTTGGAATAACCGGCGCCCGTGTAGACGTACAAGGCGCCGGTCGCCTCGACAAGAACGATATAGCCGTTGTACGCGCTTGACGGAACGTCGGCAAGCGTCGGAACGGAACGCGGAAGGCCGTTGTCGGAAATTCTACTCATTGGATTCTCCTTAATTCGTGTTGTCTTTCGGAGTGCCTGTTTCGTCAACCGGCTCCCAACTATGGGTAAGCTGGCCTCCGGCGAAGGTTTGTTTAAACGAGCCTTTTAGCCACTGGTCTTGCGGGTTGACAGGATAATAACAGTTTTCTTGGTAAGTTGGGTTTTCTAAAAGCCAAACAGGTTCGTTTGTTCCAATTTTTCGGCTTAAAGCGTATTCTATTTCGCAACTGCTGACATAAATCACATCGTTATTAACCGTGCCGCGTTTAGGGTCGCTGTGCTGTATTCGGCTTCGAATAGGCGTGAAAGTAATTGCATTCGAGTCGGACTGCCCCTGAACTGTCTTCACAATTTGCTCGTTGTAAGGGTCTGGGAACATAGGCAACGCGTTGGCTCTTTCTGCCTCGATAACAACGCGGGCCTTAGGTAGAACCCCGGCGAGACGAACAACAACCGGAGCCCCGTTTCCGCCGATCTGGTTAAGAGCGGAAGGAAGCGCTACAACCATATTGTCGGTGTCGTAAATAATATGACTCTTATAAAACGTCCAAGGGAATTTAATAGCGTCTTGGGCGACGCCGGTAGGCTCCGTTCCGTATCCGGTGTTAGGCGTGTCCCTTTGAACGACGGTTACTTTCTCTTGGTTAAAGTCCGACTCGACGCTTACAGATTTCGCGTAAACCGGCGGTCTCATCGCGCACGGCACAGTGGCTAAGCATTTAATGTAGCCTAAAAACGGAGATTCCGGGCCTTTTTCGGAAGTTTCGGAAGCCGCCGAAGTTTCGGAATCATAAACCGAATACACTTGGTATCCATAAGGGTCTGGGTTTTGCGATTCATACCGTTTGTACGCGACGGGCTCTTCTGAACCGCTGATGTACCAGTCGTTAAACTCAACCTCGGAGCCGATTTGGTTTAAGTTGGCGATATATGTGTTAAAAAGCGGCGTTCCCTCCGTTTGCGAGTTGTTCATCTCGCTCGAGTTAGTAAGCATTTTGAGAGAAACAGTAATCGCGGGCGGGTCGCCGACGTTTTCCGACACGACAAAATCTTGAATCGTTCCGGGCTGAAAAATATCTTTTGTAAAAGCGTCGATTTTAATCCGTATAAACTCTAACGCGCGGGCGACAAGAGCTTGTTTGGGGGCAAAGGGGCCTCCGATCATAGAGACGCGAGCGGAAACGAACGTCGTCCCGCTGTTGATCGAATGGTACTGCACTTCGCCTTCAACTTTTGTCGCTGGATAAGGCGCCGCGTTGCGTCGTTGTTTGTCGGCAACGGTGTAATTGAGAGTTAAACCGTCCTCCGATTCGGAGAAATTGACGGACTCGCGATAAAACCCGCGCTCTAACGGCGGATAGAACATTTGGCGGTAAAAAAGGACGCTTTGGTTCGCGGACGAAACCCTAAGACGCCCGGTAAACTTCTTTGTCGTATAAAAGTTTTCGTCGATCGTCTCCTCCGTCCAACACCTGTTTGAAACAACGAAGCCGTTTCTAGGATTAAGGTTATTGGAGTTGCCGCCGGTCGTTTCGCCTTCGAGACATCGAATCTTGTTTACAACAAACGTAATCTCGATACGCGCATAGTCGTTGACGATATAAACAATTCGCGCGGAAGAAGGTTTTGGCCCTCCGGCGACGTCCATATTAAGCTGGTTTTGCGTCGGAGAGTCTTCCGTTAAATTGTTCTCGGCGTAGGCCGAAAAAATAGGCTCCACGCTTTGCGTGTCTTCGTACACGATAAGGTCGGCGCGGGGCATTTCTAAGGCGCGAAGAGCGTATTGGATTTTTTTGCCGACGCTAACCGGAACGTCCGGGGCAATACCTAAGTCCTCCGAGTGGGGCGATTCTGCGTATCCTTCAAGACTTGACGCCGTAATCGTCCCCTCGAAAGTCATCTCGATACGCGAGCCAAGCATATTCATTCCGGACTCGTCGTATTGAACGTCTTCTTGCCACTTCTTCGTTTCCACGCGGGTTAAAATAACGCCGTTGTATGAAACTCTCATTGTTTATTCAACCCTTTATTTGTGGAGTACCGAAGGTTTTCCGGAGTTTTGGCGTCTCGCCCGTGTTGCTTTTCTTGTCCCAACTTGCCCCTCCATTCAGCGTCGACGCCCGGTGCTTCGTTAAAACGGAACTCCGAGAAGTTGGCAATCGCTTTGTAAAGGGACGGATTCGTAACGTATTCGTTAGTTCTTGGCTCGGTATTCCTGACAATCTCCGCCGTGTTTTTATTGCCTTGGCGCAACTCTTCACGAACACTGTTCATTGTGCTGTTAAGCTGTTCCAAGCTCTTGTTAGGGTTACTGGAATAAGAGATACTCGCATCGATTGCGCTTTGAATCGCAAGTGAGTTTCGCTTAGCCCTTTCTCTTGGGGACAGTTCCTCGGCTTTTTTTTCTTCTTCCTTAAACAAACCGATAACCCCTCTCACCGCTTCACCGACAAAATCAGCCGTTGGGCCAGTTTGCGGCAACCCCATCTTGGTTTGAGGCACCGGGTCTTCTTTTGGCGGTTCTTCCGTTTTTCCTTTAAGCCAAGCGATAAAGTCGTTGACAGCTTGAATTAAAGGAAGAAGCCCGTCAATAGCAAGAATCCCAAGTTCATTATAAAGATTCTTAAAGGCTATCTGTATATCAAGCGAAGAATCTTTTAATTCGCCCCACGCGTCAAGCAGTCCGCTTGTAGATTTTTCAACACCCTGCGCGTAATTGACGTTACGCCAAAAATCGCCGGTCTGATAAACAGCGTTGGCTTCCATAATACCGCCGCTATACGGAGCGTATTTAGAGACGGTTTCCAAAGTTTTTGTCCCAAATTGCGCGACGGCTCCGGCGGCTTTTTTAATCGCAAGGGCGAAAGCCCCAATCGACGCTATACCGAGACCGATTTTCCCCCAGAAGGCAACTCCGCCAAAACGGGAGCCGTTGTTCGGGCCGTCTCCGGGCGGGTTGTCGTTCTTTCGGCTCTTTGCAACATCATATCCGGCGCCAAAATCGTCGTCGGAAGGCTTTTGCGGAGCCTCCGGGAGCGTTGCGGGTTGCGAGGCTCTTAGACTCCGAATTTTTTCAAGACGCGCTCGACTCGCGCTAATCTTGCTTTCGTCGGCTCCGCGTCGTTCAAGTTCCGCAAGACGCGCCGCCTCATTGTCCTCTTGTATGCCGCGATAGTCGTCGACCACGGCGTTCCAAACGCTTTGGGCGGTTCTTGCCATCGGGCGGAAGGTTTGGTAGGCCGCGCCTTTGGTTAATTCCCAGCCTCTTGCGACGGAGTTTTGAGCGCGTCCGAATTGATACCTCAACGAGCCGCCGATTCGTCCCAAGCCAAGGGAAAAAGAACTCGCTTCGACGGCGCGTTCCGGGAAGTATCCCGCGTTTCGTTTCCTTTCTCGTGCAATATCGTAAGCGACATTAAGATAGTTTTTGCCGCTACTCGCAAGCCTGTAAACTTCCGGATTCTTAATCCTAGAAAAATCAACGGAGTCGCCAACGGTCGCGGATTCAATGTCTTCGATCACGCCTTTGAGAACGTTTTCAATGTCTCCGCTTTCGACTTCGATGAATTTATCCGAGGATTTTTCTTTGTTGACGAAGTAATTCCTAAACGCCTCGACAACGCCCCCCGCTTTGCCGATAACGCCGTATCGTCCAACGGATTCCGTCAAGTCGTAAAACAAGCGTTCGCCCGCGTTGACGGAAGTGCGTTTTCTCGACCTGTTTTTTTCGACGTCGTTTCTTCCTCCGGCAAAGAAATCGAGTTTGCTGGAATTGGGACCTAACGAGGAATTAGCGATAGCCGCGAAGTCGATTAAGTCTTGTCCGGGCCGAATTTGGTCTAGTTCGGCGTCGGGGTTGGCCCAGTGTAACGCTTTTACATACGCCGGATTGAACGGCATATTACGTTCGGCGGCGATTCTCCCAAGAGCTTTTAAGCTGACGTTTTTGTATTCGGGGGTATTCCTAAGTCTTACAAAAGTGTCGATAGTCCCGAGGGCGTGTCGCGTTACCTTTCGTGAAACAAACCCGCTTGCGGTGTCTTCATCGTAAACGTTAAGGACGAGCGTATCGAGACCGAGTTTAGAAACTTCGTCCAAAAACTCTTTGACTCTTCCTCGCTTAACTTTCTCGCGACGTCGGCGTTCTTCTGCGAAGTGTGAAGCCGCGCTTTCGGCTCTTTTAACGGTTGTTTGCGTTTCTTCTTCGACGACAATTCCAAGGTCTTGAACAACTCTGGCAAGAATGGGGTTAATATCGGATTCTTTGACTTTTAAGCCAAGCGTTTTTAGCGCGTCTCGAAGAGACTGTTCGGGCTCCACACCGTTATTTTGAATGTCTGGGAGAACAAGCGTTCGAAGATTGTCGCCGTTCTTTTGCCAGAAATCGGAGGATTCAGGGATAGGAGCAACCGGCGTTTTTACAGTTGATGTTTCGAAGCGTTGTCCTGGGTTAATGTTTGCGCTAGGATTAAATCCGACGGATTTTGAAAACTGATCGACAAACCAACCGGCGTTGGCAAACGCAAGCGGCAACGAACGTTGATATTCGTTGTAGTCGAAAGAGAAGTCGATAATCTCCGCAGGCAACCCCGCGCGTCTCGGGTGGTCGCGCCTTTCAAAATTTGGCTTCCATACTTGCAAAACATTCTCGGAACGGCGGGGCCATATCCTTGGGCCGTTAGACATGTCGTCGGGCCCCGGAACAATAGGCTCAATCGGGGGAGTCAAGGCGCCTTCAAGTTTCTCCTTGATTTTAGCCAGCCCGTCTCGGATATATTCGGTTTCGTGCCTTTTAAGTTCGGAAACGGCGCCGCCAAAGTCTCCGACAACGTTTGCAAAGTCCTCGTATCCGCTTGCGCCGTCGGCAATCCATTTAAAGTTTTGACGCGCCCGGTTAATCGTCTCGACGATTTGACGGTAATTTGAAACCGCTCGTCTCTTAGGAACGGAAGCAACGTTATTGAAGTCGCTTGACGAAATATTCCGAATTTGGTCTCCAAAACGACTTAACGCTTCTTTGAAAAGTTTTTCGCCAAGATGTTTCGAATACGCGTCGGCGTTTTTATACGGGAACGCTCCGTTGTCGTTAGCTTGGAGAAAGTCAAAATACTTTTGCGACTCCTGCGAACGCTTGACGTTTTTTTGTTGGACGTCGGAAAAACCCGGATTGTCGCCGCCGTGTTCGTTGAGGTCGCCAATGTTGTCAAAGTCCATTAGCCGTTAGCCTTTGCTAAAAACTCTTGCTCTTCTTTCCAAAGAAGGTATTCTTCTTCCGCGTATTGATCGGAAACGTCGCGTCCGTAAAACGCCTTATAGAGACGCGAGCTTAAACCGTTGTTTGCGTCTGCGGCGCCGTATAGATTCGACAAGGCGGTCAGACCTTGCGCGTTGTGCAGGTTAAGATAAAGCCCAAGCTGGGTTAATCTTTCCGCTCCGGTTCGACTTTTTCGTTCTCCGTCGAACGCCCCTCTTGCGGCGGAATAGCCGTAGACAGCGGCGAGCCGGGCGTATGGAAATATTTTTTTTTAAGGTCGTCAAGATAGACAAAAAAGTTGCCGATAACACAGTACATTTCGTGAAGCGTCATACCTTTTTCGCCGTCGAACGCTTTCACGTTGAAGACGTATTCCATCGTTTTGCGGAACTTTTCTTCATAGGACGCGTCGTTCCGGTGGAAGCCGTCAAGCACGGTTTGAAGGTTGTTTGTGCCGTTTTCGACAAGTTTTCGATAGGCTTCGAAGGCGTCGACGGCGCAAACTTTGTCTTCGTATTCAAACGGGAATCCCCCGCGTCTATAAATCTTGGCGAAAGCCTTGGCTTTTTTGGCGTATTCGCGCCGTTCTTTGAGTCGAGAAAAGAAAAACACGGAAGATTCCTTTTTATCAAAAATGCCGTTTTTGATTAAGAAGACGGCGACTCTTTATCAAAATCGCCGTTTTTGATTAAAATGTTACGCGCCGAGGCTCGGAGCGACCGAACCGCCGTAACCGTTGCAGTCGGCGGGCGAATAAAGCCCGGAGCCGCTCCCCGTGAAATACAAGAAACCGCTCGACCCGGAATAAACCGGATAAGCGTTGAACGAGAACGAAACCTTCTTTTCACGAGTTGAAATTTCAAATTCGCGAGGTTGCGTCGCAAGTTCGCATTTCGGGAAGTAATAGCTCTTTTGATTGCCGACAATCCACACACCGAAACCGAATCCGCCCGCAAAAAGCGGAGTTCCCGGAAGTTGGACGACAATCCCCGCGGCGCTTGACGTTGCGTAAGCGCCGTTGATAATACTGTTAGACGCGTCGGCGTTGAACTTCACAAGAGTACCGCGAATTGAAGCGGTGCTTCCCATCCATAAAAGTTCGGCGGGCGTTCCGTCGGCGCCGCCGTTGTCGTCGCTGTGAACAGGGTGCGTATTACCGCCAATAGAGATTTGGGCCCCGTTTTCCGCAATACCAAGCATTGTAGCGTCGGAATACGCGGCGTAAGTAACGGCGGCGCAGTCTTGGGCGCCAACGTAAAACCGGGCGGGCCCTTCGACTTGAATCATCGGAAGATTAGAATTAGCCATTTTAGCCTTTCCGTCGAGTGTCAAGGACTAACTGAACCGCCGTAACCGTTGCAGTCGGTCGGCGTGTACGAAGAGTACTGGTCGGAACCGTAAAAACACAAGAACCCGTATTCGGCGCCATACACCGGATAAGCCGTGCAAGTAACGGACGTTTTCTTCGCGTCGGTTGAGATATTGAACTCGCGCGGTTGAGACGCCATTTCGCATTTCGGGAAGTAATAACTTTTCGTCGCGCCGACAATCCAGAGCGAGAACCCTTTCGCACCGCCAAAAATCGGAGTGCCCGGAAGAAAAAACTCGCCTTCCGTCGGCGGTTGATAGGTAACGGCCCCTTCCGAAGAGACGGTTGAATCGGAAACGCCGCTAACGATCGAAGCCCAAGCGTCGGCGTTGTATTTAACAAACGTCGTGCGGATAGAGCCGGTGGAACCGAGAAGAATAATTTCGGCGGGAGAACCTTCCGAGCCGCCGTTGTCGTCGCTGTTTACGCGCCGCGTATTCGTCGAGATAGAAATTTGAGCGCCGGATTCTCCAATTCCGAGAAACGTCGCCGTGCTTTCAGAAACCGCCAGATACTGGGTGGCGGCGCAGTTTTGGGCGCCAATATAGAATCTAGCGGGCCCCTCGACTTGAATCATCGGCAAACTGAAATTAGCCATTGAAGAGCCTTTATTATCTGTAAGGTTGAATCGGCAAACGCTGTTTAACGCCGCCGAAATACGGATTAGCTCGCGCCGCGATTCCGTTCATAAGAATAAGAGCTTCCGCGCCCGGCGCGACAAGAGACGCTTGCCCCGCCGACTGTTTCGCCGTCGAATTGTCTAAGACGAAAATTCGCTCGCCGCCGCGAAGACGGTCGAGATAATTCTCCGACTCTTCTCGAATAGCCTTCAAGTACTCCGTGTTTTCGGAGCCCCGCCGCGAACTTAAATAGACGAACGCGACGGAACAGATAATTCGCTTAGCAAGTGCTAAACTATTCGGAGTAAGCGAATCGAGTTGTTCGGGCGAATAGTTGCCGCCAACGGAAAGGGCCGTTTCAAGCGCTCCCGTTGCGGCGCTTAAAGCCGCGTTCAAGACGGGGCTTTCGTCGAGTTCCGTTTCGTAATGCTGTTGCCCGTCGTCAAAAGAAAGACGGACAATCATTTTTGAATCGTAACACGCAAGCATATCTTGGGACGTAACTTGCATATATTTCTCCTAAGGAATCGTTGTTAAGAGATTCTAAGAGGCTTAAAAGAGGCAAGATAAGAGACGCGGCTTTAAGAGCGCGGAAAGACGTTAGACAGACTTGTAAGAAACGCTTACAAGTTGGTTCACGCGGCGTTGGTCGAAAGAAGGTTTGTAAGAAGAACCCCAGAGACCGGAGCAACAAGTTCGGCGACGTAATCTTCCGTAATCGAAAGTTGCGTGTAGCGGTCTTTCGGCATATCGAACGATTCGGTGGTCATTTCTTCTTTGGCGAAGAGAACAACCGTCGAGAAGTTCGGGCCGCCGGAAGCTCCGACAAGGCCGCCCGGTCGAGAAACGATCGCGCAAGTGCCCGCCGGGAACGCGAACTGGGTCGCTCGCGGGGCGCCTTTCGGCGACGTAACGATGGTGCAGTCTTCGACGATAACCGGAATCCCGTAAAGCTGGGCCGGGAGCCCGTATTCGCCGCCGCCCAATTTGCCTTCGACTTGACGAAGAGCGTCCGGACTAGCTTTGATGTAGTCGACAATTTCTTGCGATTCAGAAAGGGCTTGCGCGACATCCGGGCCCATAACCATAACAAGGTCTTTGGACTGAACGTTCCCCAGCGTGTCCTTTCGAATCGTGGTTCGCGCCATATTAATGGCCTTCTTAATCCACAAGTCGGCGGTAATCGAGGTGTCCCAAAATCCGAGGCCTTCGGTAGCGTCGACGTCGACGACGTGCCCGGTAACGCCCGCATAGTTGTCCGGATTGGTCATCGTTTCAATAACCTGCATCGTGCGGGCCGTCATAGCTTGCGCGGCAAGAATGCGGTTATATTGGTCGGTGATGTTCCACGCCGCTTGCTTAATCGTGTCGTGGTCGAGCGTAACGCTTCGTTGCCATCGGAACGTGCGGTACATCTCCATTTTGAACGATTCAAGGTTGTGATAACCTTTATCGCGTTCCGTGCCGTAAGCCCAAGCGGAGCCTTTCCCGTCGTTCATATAACGGGCGCAAACTTCGTTGGTCATTTTGGTATAAAGGCCGGTGTTGCGTTCCGACTTAACAACTTGAATGTACTTGTTAATACTAAAATCGTCCGGGTTACGAGCAAAGTCGACGATGAGGTTATTCGTGGCCGACGCGTTCGGAACAAAGACGTTGTATGCGCTAGGATATTGCGCGGCAATAGTCATTGTTTTATTTCTCCTCTATTATCATTCGCCGGTATTCGGAACGGCGTAACGTTGAATTTCGACGACGACGCGGACTTTTTCACCGGCGTTCTGAACCCCGTCGAGAGCGCGGGCGCAAATAGCTTGCCCAGTGCCGACCGCCGGAACGGCGTGTCCGTTGGCGTCGGAAATAAGATATTGTCCGGCTTGAATAGCGGCGCCCGCAATGACAAGGCAAACGGCGTGTTCCCCGTGATAAGAAACGGCCATACCTTCGCGAGCCGCGTAAATCGAAGAATCGTTAGTCATTCCGTCGATCGGAACAAGAGTCGTACCCTCTTGCGTAACGCCGATAACGCCTTCGTTCGCCCCGGCGGTTCGAGCCATATAGGCTTGCCCCGGAACTTGTTGAATAAAACAACACGGCATCAAGTCTTCCGCCGCGATGTAAGGAGCGCAATTCGTTCCCATTTATTTTCTCCTATTTGCCCAAAACTTCTTGCGTAATGCGATTTCGCAAGGCTTCCGAATTTTCGTAAACGCCTCGTCGGGCGTTATTTTCATACGCTTCGACAAACTTCTTTTCAATGTCGACGGCTTGTTCTTTCGAGTACTGAACAGCCCCAGGAACGTTGCGCGAATAACCGGCGCCGCCGAGGATTTCGCTCGGAATGTCGATAAAGTCCGGGCGCGAACGGTAGTTCTTTTCAATGACGGCGCAGTGTTCGTTGAACTCCTCGTCGTTCATTTTGGCGTACTTGCACTTTTCAAACTCTTCCTCCTTGTCGAAGAAAAAGCGTTGAGAAAGGCTTTCCAGTTTCGAATAGCGTTGAACGTCGATATTTCGCCCGCGATCCATAACGACAAGTTCTTCAAGTCGAGCGAGACGTTCTTTAAGCTCGGCGTTTTCGCGAGCAAGTTTTTCGATACTCATTGAGTCGTTACCTCCTCTTTCATCGAGATAATCAGTTTCTTCTTCGTATTCTTCCTCGTCTTCGATTCCGTCTTCCTCGTCGTCGTCTTCAAAGGTTTCGTCTTCAAATTCGCCGTCTTCGTCGTCGGTTTCGTCGAGTTCTTCTTCAATTTCCGCCTCTTCTAAGTCGGGTTCAGAAATAGCGCCGTCGGGGCCTTCTTCGACGGGCGGCGCGTTGTCAAGGTCTTCAAAATCCGACTTGTCGATAACGTCGTTCAAATCTTCGTCGCTTTCTTCCGGAAGCTCGGCGTCGATTTCCGCGTTCTCGATTTCGGGTTCAACGACATCCTCTTCTTCAAAGGCTTCAGCAATCGGTTCTTCCGGAACGTTGAAGTCGGGCCCGTTTTCTTTTTCGTTGAAGCGTTCTTCTCGGAGCTGTTGAAGAAATTTAAATTCGGGACTCTGAAAAATCGCGTTTAGAATAGTTTGAGCAAACGCTTGTTGCTCGTTCGACAGTTTGATCTCGTCGTTTTCCATCGAGTATTTTTCCTTGTTGCCTTTTCCGTCGGGAACGAAAACGTTAAAAGCGCTAGGCGCTTCCGCGGCGTACCAGACTTTCTCGCCGTTTTCTTCTTTTTGATAGAGTAGAACGCCCATATCAGACCACGGCGTTTCGGCCCCGAGAAGAGAGATGGGGTCGAAGTACATTTCATCGTAGTTTCCGTTCGCGCTCCAAAGTTCAGCGGAACGTCGGGGATATTCTTTGAGAAGACAAGCCTTGTCTTGTTCAATTCGAAAGTCGCAAAGGACGGCTAATTTCTTTTTGTCTTTATTAAGCCAACCGAGTCGAAAAGGCCCGGCCCACCCGATTTTGGGCGGTTTGGGGTTGCGAGGGTCGCGGCTTGTGTGCCCAATCACAATCGGGCAAAAGTCGGCGGTTTCGTCAATACGCCTGTTCGACCTGTCGACGACTTTCTGCAACTCCTTGCGTCCGAACGAGAGAGTTTGGCCCGTCGGCAACTTCCTTTCGTGTTCGACGAACACCGGAACGTTTTCGAACTCCACGAACTCCTGTGAATTGAGGATCGACGCCGGATCCGTTGTCGCCGCTATCGGAAGTTCCGAGTCCTTGATTTTGGTCGCCGCCATTTTGCGGTTCGCCTCCTGTTTCTTGTTGGAACCGTTGCTGTTGCATTTGAATGCTTTGAACGGCGGGGTTGATAAGAACGTTTTCGTCTTCGGAAGCCGGGGTCATTCCAGCGGCCTCAAAGACTTGATTTGCCGGAATAGGAAGACCCATATCGTAGGCTTGACGCATAGCGTCGAGACGATCTTTGTGGTCAATTTCTTCCGTGGCGATCTTGAACCTTAAAGCGCCCTCGTCAATTTGAGGGAAATTAAACTTTCGAACCTTCTCCACAAGGTCGCGCGACAACGTTTCTTCAAGATTGATCGCGTCGTATTTGATGATTTGAAGATACGTTTCGAGGTGAATCGAGGCCAAGTTGGAACCGAGGCCGGTCGAACCGGATTCGGTGGTAAGAGTTTGCCCAAGAATGTAACGTTTAATCTGGTGTTGGAAGAACTCTTTGATAATGCTAACACAGACGTCGGCGCCGCTCATTTGCGGTTCGATACGCTGGACTTGATAAGTCGGGCCGCGTTCGCCTTCCATTTGCGGAACAAGAACAATATTGCCGCTATGCCCAATGCGGTTTTCCGCCGCGTCTTTAATGGCGTTTCGCGCTTTTTCGTTCCCGGCGGGATAGTACCAAATTTCGAAACCAAACGCGCTTCGCTCGATGTATTCCATAAGCCAAGCAAGCGTTTCTTTCATAAGATACCAAGTCCAATAAATGCGCGAACGAATGCCGACGCCGAAAACAGAACCGGCGCTGTAAGGGTCGTGATAGTCGCCGTCTTCGATCATATGACGATGGACGATAAAACGGTCGCGTTGCTCTTGCGTTAGAAAGTAAGCCAACCCGTCTTCGGTTGGGCCGACTTGATCGGCGTACTTTTGACGAATCGCGTCGCGCTTGTATCCAATGCGGATACCGACGGTATCTTGTTCGTAAGGCGTTCCTTCGAGAAGTTTGAAAACAATTTTGTCTCCATTCACAGGAAGCCAATTATAAACGCAGTAACGAGGAATGCCGCTTACAAGAGAACGCGCCCATTGAAGCTGGACGCCGTATTTGCCGTACCAAGAAGCGTAGAGAAGATTTTCGCGAAGTTGGAGAAAACGCGGCGTTTTTCGGATAATTCTTTCAACGAGTCGCGCGGCTTCTACAAGTTGCCTGTCTCTTTCATCTTCGGCTTGAATCGACCATTCGAGTAATGCGACGTCTCGACGCCGTTTTTCAATACACTCGGCAACGGCAAGGTCGTTAATCATATACCGCGAGTTTTCCCACGCGACGCGCAAAGCCTCGTCGGTAGGATAGTACGTTTTGGCCATTGTGTTGACCATAGCGCGGAAAGTGTCCGTTTGCGGAAGCGGCGTTTGCGCAAGCTCTAAGTCGACGTCGAAAGGCGCGTCGTTGAGTTTTGCAGTCGCCGCTCTTGTAACAAATTGCCCAAGAGCTTCTAGGTCGATTGTTCCGATATTATCCACGAGTTTGAACCGTTGCCGAATAAGTTTTTGCGATTAAATTTGAGCCTGATAGAGCCGGGTCGGTCATATAGTAAGAGACTGTAACAGACAGGACGTATGTGGCGTTTTGTTGAGTAAAAGGACTTTCCCACACGCCGTCCGAATTAGTCTCCGCATACGGAAAAACTTCGAGATTATACCCGTCTTCTAGTTCGGAAGAAGTAACGCCTTTAATGTTCGCCGGGTAGCTTTGCGCGGTCGTATAAAATTGCGACGCAGGAATCGGGACATCTTGGAAGCCTTCAACAGGATTAAGAACGCCCGAGAAGTTTTGATACACGGTATAATTCAAAGAAACGAAATCGTCGGGCGCAATATCAAGCGGGTTGCCGTAGATGTCTCGAAGCATATAGAAAAACTTCGGAGAGTCGTTTACAGGAACAATGACGGTTAAAGCCATTAGTTTAAATACCCCGTTGAAATTAAAGTTTTAAGATAGCCGATCGTTTGTTCTTCCGCAAGCTCGTATGCGGTTCCATAAGGTTGAGCGGACGCAGTGAAGAAGTTCTCGCCGTCAAAAAGTCTAAAAGTTTTTAGAGCGCTAATATCTACGGAAAGCGAGTCGCCGGTAGCTCTGTTGCTTACAACGCTCCACGCGCTTCCATTCGCCTCCTCTATGAGAACACTAGGCGTTGAGTTTTGTTTAACCCAAGAAAGGAGCGCGGTGGTTGCCGTGTTGGGCGAAGCGCTGAACGAAGAGACGTTAGCGCCGTAATCGCAATTCCGAACAGTTTCAGCAAACGAGGCGGAGCTTGTGTCCGTGCCGGGCGGCGTCGCGAAATAACCGGTTCCTGTGAACGTTGCGGCTCCGACAGTGGCGGTTTCGGTTGCGGCTAAAATCGCGTCGACACTGGAAAACGCAACAGTTGAGGAGTTGTTAACACGAAGTGTTTCAATCGAAACAAAAACGCCATTGACTGTTATAGACTCCCCCGATGGGATTGACAATTCAGACGTCGTAAGGTCTGTATTGACCGTTACATTTCCAGAAGTCCAATTAAATTTAACGAACCCGCCGACGCGTTGCAGTGTTACAGGAATTGATATGGTAAATGTTGCGCCAAAACCAATCGTTGAAACGATTGGCTCCGTTCCTCCGGTTCCAGTAGAAACAACTGCGTAACCGCCAATATTCAAAGAAGAGCCCTGTGCCGGTGTGTCAACAAAAATAACCTCACTGCCGACGAAAAGTTTTTGTCCAACTTGCGGCGCGACGTCGCTAAAAGCCGTCGCAAAACGCGACGTCGCCCAACCGGCGGAAGTCTGAAACGACGGATTGACAACGTTTAACGCCGACGGAAGTCGAAGCTCCCAACTTTGCTCGCCGTCGGAGCCGTCGAGTTCTAGCGGCGAGGCGTAAGTAATAACAGACCACGCCGTGTAGCTTCCATCGGCGAAGACTCCGCGCAGACGAACTTGATACTCTTTACCCGGCGTAAGCCGCGTGGCCTTACGCGACGTCGCGTCTTTCGCAACGTACCCAAGATCTCCCCACCAAGCTCCTTTGTCGCTACTGTACTGGCCGTATATGCTCGAGTAACTTACTCCGTCGGGAATCTCCCACGTCATATCGGCTTCATAAAGGTTTGAACCCGTTGTTTGACGGTAGTTTGCGACGCGTATGTTCTGCGGCGCGGCGTCGACCATTTCTTGCGGGAACGGTTTGCCGACCCAGAACAAATCGGCTTGTAGCGTTTCATACGCGCCGGGACTACGCGTTGCGACGCCTTCGCTCTCGCGACCGCGAAAGTTCCCGTCGAGGTCGTATTTTGACGCCGCGTCGACGTCGCCGGAATCGCGGTAAGGCGAAGGGGTCGGCGACGCGTCGTCGAGAAGTCGCAAGTCCCAAGAACGCCAAAGTTCCGGCGTCCACGTGTCGACGGTCAAATCGTCCGGCGGCGACGCGACGAAACCAATCGTCGACGACGCGACGCCGACGACGCTTCCGGAATATTCTTTACCGCCGGGAGCGTAAATGCCGCCGACAATCGAGTTGCGCGCCGTTAAAACGCCCGCGGTCGACTGGACGTCGCGTCGCTCCGACGTCCCCGCAACGTTTCCAATAACCGTCGAACCGTTTAAGATTACGCCGTTCGCGGCGACGATCCCTCCGCCGAAACTCGTCGCGCGACAACCAGTTACGACGCAATCGTTTATTTGCGACAGATTGGCGACGAAAACGCCGCCGCCGTAAGTTGCGGAACCGCCGTAAACGCCGCATCTATTTAGCGTTAGCGTCCCCTGCGAGTGAACGCACCCGGCGGTCGTGCCGTTGTATCCGTTGACAAAATCGAACGCCGTGAAGGTCGCGACAACGCCGACGGGAACGTGCGCGCAACGAAACGCGCCGCCCGCGTCAAGTCGAACGCGACACGGCGACGCGTCGAGCGTCAAGTTTTTGTTGACGTTAAGCGTCGACGCAAGTGCGATTTCGATCGTCGCGCCACGTTCGAAAACGGTTTCGTCGGGACGAACAACGTCGCCGGGTTGCGCGTTTTGAATCGCCTCGGCAAGGCTTCCGGCGCCAGTCGACGCGTTCGACGTAAAGTAAACGACGGCCATCAGTTACGCCTCCGACGCTTCCGGTTCGACGGCGGTTTCGTCGATTGCGGCCGCGTTCTCTTCGAGCGGCGTTTCGGCGGCGTCCGGCAGCGGGTCGGGCGAAATTTTCGAATACGTCGAATCGACGGTCAGCAAGAGCGATTCGTCGGCGGAAAGCTCAACCTTCTTATGTCGCAACAGATAAGAACTTGTATTCGTCGCGCCGACAATTTCGAGCGTCGCGGTTAAGGCGTTCCGTCCCGTATCGATTTGAGCTTCCGTCGGGTCGCCTTCAACAAAAGCGACGTAAAGAAGCGCTGTCGCGCCGTTCGGCATTTTCGCAATAACAGCGTTCTTCGTTTCAACAACAGTTTTCATTATTCCACCCTTATGTATGTTCAAAACAAAGTTCGCGGCGGGACTCGAACCCGCAACCGTTGTCGGAGGAGATTAAAATCTCCTGCGTTTACCGTTTCGCTACGCGAACAAAACCCCTCGTTTGAGCATAGCTTAGAGGCTTGAAGGGTATATTATACGATGATTATTTAGCCGAGCTTTTCTTATTGTTGGCGTTTGCGATAAACGTTTGAATTTGTTCGCGGCTTTGTTCGCGCAACCATTTGTAAACGTTGATTACCAAAGAAACAGCAATCAAAACGCCCAGCAAAATAATAATATTAGACGCGGTTTCAAGTTTTCGTTTAAGATTATCCGCGTCGTCCTTCGCGCTGTTTTGGTTTTCTTCCAAGGCTTGCAAAAACGAATTTTTCTGCTCTTCTAATAACGCGAATACGGCGTCGTTGTTTTCAGCGACTGCTTTGTTGACAACAGCGTCAAGTTGCTCCGCGGTCGCAACTTGCTTTAAGACGACGGCAATATTAGCCACATTTCGCGCCGTTTCACTCGTCGCCTCCGTGTTTCGCCCGATCGTTTCGACGGCCTTCGCGATATAGTCTACGTCGCTTGCAATCGCGCCAAGGCGAGCAACTTCCGAACGCGTCGCGCCGGACGCCTCTAAAATTTTATCCAAACTAGATTTATAATTCGGCAACGACTCGTCGTCGAGGCGATCGGCGATTTCGCTAGTAGCCAATTCAATCGCGTCGAGCCGCTCGGCAATTTCTTGAACCTTGCCAAGCGGCGTTGACGGGTCAAGCTCCGTCGTCTCGGCAACCGGCGGTCGGACGTCGCGACGCGCATATTGCGCAAAAACATTGTTGCTTGCCAAACCTGAAAGCGCACAGACTAAAGATAAGACAAGGATTTTTCTCATTTCATCACCTTCTTAATTAACGGTTCTACACCCGCGCGGTTTTGCCCGCCGTCCACGTAATTCCACCAGTCTGTTTCAAAATCAGAAAACGAACTGTATCCGTAAAACCTTTTCAAACATTCGTTCAGGTCTTGCGTTCCGTTGGTCAAATCGTCTAGGAACTCGTATAGCCAAGCGGAACCGCCTCGCGCAATAAGAAAGTCGACAACGCTAAATCCTTGGTGGTAAACAAGAAGTGCGCCGTCGTAACTACTACGATTAACAAGGGAGGTTAACGGAACAAACTCTCCGTTTGACGCCCGACGGTAAACGGTTGATCGTAAACGCTCCCGTTGGTTGTATTCAGAATTTTGCGCGACGCCTTCGTTAAAAAACAAACTAAACGAATTGTTTAACAAATAAAAGAAAAAAGCGTGGGTTATTTCGTGGTCGAGCGTCCCGCCGCGCGCCGACGCAAATGGTTGGCAGATTTCAACTCGAACGACACGCGGTTTTTGATAGTACGTACAACCGGCGTATCCGCGTCCGCCTCCAGTAAAAACAACGGGGAATTTAGCCCAGTTTTCAGGCGTCCCATAACGATCGGCAAGACGAAAAATGATCGCGTCGCACTCTCTTTCAACTTCTGATCGATTGGCAACCCCTGAAACCTCGACAAAATTCGACCGATATTCGTCTGCCGTCGCGGCAACCGACGTTATCGGCATTGCCAATGCGGCGAGCAAAAAATCTCTTCTCTTCATTGATCACCGATTATTATTGTGTTAATAATGGAAGTTAAACGGCACAAATGTTTGGGGACGCTTGTGCGTCAATAGATTTATAGCCTGCCGCCTTCGTATCTCGACCAAACTTCCCTCGACGGAGATTGAGGGATTCGAACCCCCGGGCGCCAAAAAGCGCCGACTGTTTTCAAGACAGTTCCGTTAAACCACTCCGGCAAATCTCCAAAGGCCCCCGAAGAGGCCAGACGTCGTTACCAACGCGGCGGCGGATACGGCGGTAAGCGTCGCGGCGGAGGGCCGACAGGGCGCGGCGGCGGGGCCGGACGAACCGGAACCCAGCGCGGCCAATACGGGGCCGGACGCGGCGGCGGAGTCGGACGAACTTGAATAGTCAATCCGCCTTTTTTCACATCTTCGCCGTTGTAGGGCTCCGGATAGGTTAAGGCAACCATCGGAGTAGCGGCGCAGTCGTCGACGCCGTAACCAACGCCCCAATAATTGCAATTATCGCAAGCGCGAACGGATTCGGCAAACGTATTGCAAAAACCAAGAGCGACAATCACCGCGACGACCGAAAACGTAATCAATTTTCGGCTCATCTCGTTTCCTTTCGCGTAAAGTTAGTTATCTTTTGTGCAAACGCAAACAACTGTTAGCGACGTTATAAGAGATACAAAGAATGAAAGAAGGATAATATCGATCATTCCTGTTTTTCCACGACTTTTTGTTCAGTTTCTTCCGCGTCGTTCAGTTTCTTCTTTTTAGTCGTTTTCTTGGTTTCTTTGGGGAGTTCGGCGTTTTCTTGAACGTTTTTTGAGTCGACGCTAAAACTAAATGCTTCCTCACGAAGTTGCGCCAATCCGGAGCGGACGCTTTGGATATAACCAAGTTTATGGTGCCAGCGATCTTCCGCAACTTTAAGAAAAACCCGCGGGTTTTTGTCGGCGATAGCGGCGACGCTTTCTACAAAGTCCGGAACAATCATGGCGTCCGTCAATTTAATAACAAGCGTTTTGTCGCCGTAAACAAGACAGTATTCGTCCCCAACATTACCTTGAAGTTCAATTTTTTCCATTATCTATCCTTCACTTAGGTGAACCGTTATCAGGCTTGCCGGTAAACGGTGAAACGTCTTCGCCTCTCCAATAAACAGGAGCAAGCGGCAAGCTAGACCTAACCGGTTTCCAATTTCCATCGCTTTTTGCGAAAAAATCACGCGGAACAAACCATTCTCCACCTAACATAAACGTTGCTTTGCGAGGAACGTATTCATTCGTAACGTGGAAAAGAGAATATGGGAATTGATGTCCGGCAAAGGTGCCGCGTATTCTCAAGTTATCCCAAATCCAAACGCCCTTAGAGGCCGCGTCATAAGCGGTCAGTGCAAGCGACGGTGAAATACTCTCGTATTGGTATACAGGGCCCGGGCCGGAGTGCTGTTCCATTCCGGGAGCCCAGAAAAGGTATTGAACGAATAACTCGCGCGTTGCTAAACTGTACGCGATAGCGTATACGTTTCGAGACTTAACTTTTAGGAATTTACCCTGAAAAAGCCACTCGCGTCGCGGATCGTCAGGCCCAGAAAACGAAACCCCAAGCTCTCTTTCAATCCCTGCAAGAAAGGACGAAAAAGAACCGCCTTTCGAGCTGTTAGATTCACTCTGGGAGCCGCGTTGTTTGCCGTTTCCCTCGGCGTCTCCGTACTGTCTTCGGTATTCGTCCGCTGAATTGTCGGAATCTCTCGCCGCGTCTCGATAGCTCATTTGCCGCCCCAAACGCCTTTCGACCAACCGTGTTCGTAGGAACGTTTCGTATCCCACGGAGCAAGTCCGCCGTTTTGACATTGATAAGAGTAAAGCATATACCTAAGCGCGTCCACCGTGTCGTCATTGCGTTTTAACGGAGCGGGAGCCGCCGACGCGGGGTTTAGCGTCCCGCCGTCCGACTCTTTCTTTGAACGTCGCCAACGATACGTTCGCATTTCTTCGATAAGATGTTTGCAATGACCGAGAATGCGAAGTTTCGGACGACGCGTCGCGGCGTTCACTTTTAAAGCGGCGCGAACGCAGTCGATGCCTTTGTAAACGTGATTGGCCGCGGGTTCAATCCAAATTCCTGCGGCGTTGAACGCGTTGATATTATCAGGGCGGGACGGGTCGGCGAAACACGAACCGAAATAAGGATTGTATCCGTCGTCTTTCGCAGGATACCCCCATTCAATGGAGCGCGTTTTGATTTCTTTGATATGATCGCTTAAAAGCCGTTTTTGCGACGTGTTCCAATACTCGTCGTAAATCGTCCAAACGCCTTCGCCGTCGACGCATCCCCAAAGACAAACGAACGGGTGTTCGGCGGAAGCCCCCCAGTCAATGGAACGGAAATGGTAAACGCCGTTAGGAATCTCGTAAGAGTCGATAACGTGAACCGCAGGGAGAAATTCAGGATAAATAACCCCCTCGAAACTCGCAAGAGCCCCGGTCAAACGGACGTCGCGCATTTCATCGGAAACGCTTCCAAAGAATTGGTCGTACCAACCGTCCGCCAAGTTCACGGCGTTTTTTTGAGTGTTCGCGCGATAGAAAGCCCACCCTTTTGGGGGGTTCTCCATTACGCGTTCAATCCAAAGACAGTAAGCGGGGTCGATCGGAGTAAATTCGCAAAATTGGCCGCCGGGAAACATATATTCGCGGCAACCGCGAAACGTTTCAAGGAAAACGTCTTCCGGGAATTGTTCCGAAAACCAAAAACCGCCGATAGAACGCGCTTGAAGAGCTTCGCGCCCTTGGTCGTAACTCTTGAACTCCAAACACCAATTCGTGTCTTCCCGTTGTCCTTTCAATCTAGGCCACGGAAGAAGCGGAACGCGTTCAGGCCACCCTTTTGCCCGCGAAATCCAACTGACGCGAGGCCAGTCAATTTCCGATTTCGGAATATGACCGTGTCCAAGAAGTTTTTCTTGCCAACACGTCCCGCAAACTTGCGCGTAGGTGTTCGAAAGAATCCAAAAAGGAGTGTCTCGGCGCGGGGGGCGTTGTTGTTGGAGAACAAATAAAGCGGTTTTAAACGCCGCCGCTTCGGTCGTCCCAGCCGCGTTCCCTCCAATGAGAAAAGCGACGGAATCACGGTTGTAGCAAAACGAATGTTGCTGATCGAAGTTTGCGGGGTCGTCGGGACGCGGAACGAAGTTAAAAAACGCCTCGTTCTCAAAGCGGTCAAGAATATCGCGAACGTCGGGACGCCGCAGAAACTTCATTACCTTAGACTGGACAAGCGAAGGCGGGTATTTCTTCTTCGCTTCTTCAACGACGGATTCAAGGAACGCTTTGAGTCGAGGATTGGCTTTTTTCTTCAAACCTTCCTCGATTTTTTCAACGCCCTTTAAAATGTCCGTCATAATTTGTCTTTAATGATTTCCATACAAATCGCTTCTGCGCCGGTCGAGGCAATTCGGAACGTTTCGCGCGTGATCTCGTTTTTCTCCAATCCGAGGACGCGAGCGCGATACGCCAAAATGTCAAGAATAACCTTAGCCCATTTCGGCGACGGCTCGTTTTCCATTTCGGCGTAAGAAATTTCAAGGAGCCGTTCGACGCGGATAAGGTCGTAGTCGACGTCTTTTTGCCACGCCCTAAGACGCCTTAAACGATAACGCGAGTTAATTGCGCGGGCCAAATTTTTGGCGGGGACGTTTAGTCGAGCCGCCTCTTTTGAAATCGTCGAGCCGAAAACCACCTTATCCATAGCGGCTTCAAGCTGTTCTTCGCTAACGCCTTTAAGGACGTAAAGACCTTCTTTTTCAGGGTCTTTGTACGCAACGTCGGTTCGGCCTTTCGTACCCTTAGAGAGAGCGGCTAAAAAATCTTTTCGCGCCGCGTCGCTTACCGCCAAACAAGCGGGAACCGGAATGGGATCGATAACCTCGATAGACTCCGTTTCTTTTTCGGCGGAGACACTGAAAGAATCAAGAACGTCGCCGTCCTCGCCTCCGCTAAACCCATCTTGCTTTTCGTACTCGTCCATAGCGTTTAATAAAACCGGTTGCGGGAGTCGAACCCGCCCGTCGTTTGGTGAAACAACTGTCGCCTCGAACCGGTCGTTTTCCCGTTACTTCTTCCGGCGTTTTTTACCTTCAACAATTTGAGCGTCGGTTTCGGAACCCGGTAAAACGTTTTCTTCGTTTCCGATTTCACTATAAATTTCGTCCAACCCCTCGTTTTCTTGAAGGCGTTCGACAAACGCCGCGACGTCTTCACCGCTTACCGGCTTGTTAGCCGAAGAGACCGCTTCGGCGCAATCCGCGTAAGAACCGCCCGGATTTTCTTGGAGCCACGTTTTGGCGGCAAGTTGCGCTCGGGGAGTCAAAGAAATTACCCCGTCGGCTTGGAAGACGCCAAGCTCCGAAAAGCGTTGACGAACGGCCTCGACGTCGAGGTTAAAACGCCCGGCAATTTGCCGAAGCGGCATACCCTCCAAAATGTAAAAATCAAGGGAATCGGTAAAATCTCCCTTAACATTTTCGACGTCCGTTTCGGGAGGTGGGGAAGCAAGGTCGGCGGCGGGCGATTCACTATAATTTCGGGGCCCACTGGGGGGCGCGTCAAACGCGCTAGCGTCGCCGCTTTCGGCCCGCGCGAGCCGGTCGAGGTCGGGGGAGCCGCCCGCGTCGTCGTCGCGCCAAAAGCCGACTATGCGGCAAATTTGACGACTAGAAACGCCGATTTTACGAAGCTCTTCAATCGAACGCGTCGAGCGCGTCGCCGAAGAGACGGCGCGGCGGCGGCTTGCGTCGAAAGCGTCGAGCGTCGCGCAAACATCGCGCCAAGCGGTCCAAATTGCAGAGTCGCCGGAGGCTTGCTTAGAGTCGATCAAGGCGCGGTTGTCGCGGCGGCGCGTTAAAAAAGGAGCGACGGCGGCGACGAAATTGGCGAACGGCTTTCGGGCGGCCAAAAAACGCGGCGCGGCGGCGTTTTTCGCGACGGCGGCGGCGACGTCAAGCGCGGCGGCCCAAAATTTCGGCGGCGCCGTTTCTTCATTATCGTCGGCGATCCAGTTGTTATAAGCGTCGACGGCCTCGGAAAAGCGCCGCTCGACCTCTAAAAATTCGTTTTGTTCCGGTTTTTCCATTTAATCCCCCTCTTTGGTGGGGATTATAACACGCGTCAAGCGCCGTTACAAATAAAAATTTTGTGATGTGAAAAAACAATGGAAAATTTTAAAAAAAATCGAATTAAAAAATTGCGCCGCGCCGAGGGCATGTTATATTGGTATTGTTGAGAGCGAGAAACGAAAACGCTCGCAAAATGATTATCAAATGATTACCATATGATTACCATTATGCATTGCATAGGAGTTAACATAATGACGGCCATCGACTATAACAACGCTCATCTCGTCGACGTTCTCGACTGCAACGGCGGAACCGCCTTTTGTTGGGTTGACAATGAAACCGGCGACGTTTTGCGTGAGTTTAACGAAACCGACCTCGAAATTACAAGCGAATACATCGAGCTGTGGGACACTGGGCGCGAAACGGTCGTCGGCGCGTGGGTCGACGAAGCCGGTAAAATTTGGGAGGTTGTCGACGAAACGACCCGCGAAGCGGAAAGCGAACTTGCGCTAGACGATGACTTTGCGTTCGTTTTTTAACAACACAGCCTCACGCGCGGGGGATTAAAAAATTAACCTCCCGCCTCTTACCTTGCCATCATACCTATCAATAGGAGTTATTATAATGAATCATTTGGTTTCTTGGACTTGCGACGGCGATTTCGCCAACCCCCGCAACTGGCATTACAAACGCGAAACGCCGACGCTCGACGATCTCCGCGATCTGTGGGCGCGAAACAACCCGTTTTTCGATGTTGACGGCTCCGACCCGTTTGGCAACGCCGACAACCTCACGCGCTGGAACGCGCTCGACGATTACGAAAAACTTGACGTCGTCGCGATTTACGACGCTTACGCTCAAAATCTTAGCGAGGCGTTCGAGCTGTACGACTCCGGCGACGTTGTGCCGCTCTGGGGCGCCGAGATGGAACATGAAAACGATTATGAGGCCCTTGGATTCTATTGCGAGGAGGAACTGGAAGCGTTTGCCGACGTCCCGGAAACCCTCAAATTTTACATCGACCGCGAGAAATTTGGGCGCGACGTTGCTTTCAGTGGTAATTTCAGTTGGTCGCCGCTCCTCCGGGTTCTCGTTGAATACCGGTAAAACTAACGCCGCTGACTCTAACCGGCCGGCGGGGTTCTAACGGCTCAAATTCGCCGTTTTCAACAAAATCGATTTTAAGGCCCCTAGCGTCGCCGCTGACGCGTTTTTTGGGCCGCTGGTATGATTTATCAAAAACAGCGCGAGCGGCGCTCTATTGGGCAGTCTCGTGCAATTTAGGAGCTATTACGATGAACTATAACGAATTAATCGAAATGACTGGCGGATTCGATTTAAACGCGACGTCGTTCGCGAATCGTTGCCGATTCCTAAAACTCGCGCTCCGCGCGTCGATGACACTTGAGGCGTCGAAACAGGTTGAGCCTAAATTTGAAAAGGCGCTTGAGAAGATCGCATGGAGCTTGCACCGTGAGGCCGCCGAACTCGCGGAGTCGTTTCGCTGGTGTACGCCTAATATTGCGCGTTCGGTGATAAACGCGCTCCGGTCGACCGCCGCCGAACGACTCGACCGCTCCATCAAGCGCGGGCACGGCGCGGTCATTTTTTGCGGACGCCATAAGCTCGCAGCACGTATTTTGGAGGTTGTGAAATGAACGTTGAAAAATGCTCCGATAATTTGGAAATTGCACTCGCGTTCGCGCTTGCCGGTGATCTCGACGGCGCCCGCCGACTCTATGCGCCGACCGCCGATAAAATCGACCGTTTCGTTTGCAACGCGAAGAACTACCCGGACTCCTACCGCTGGACGTCGTTCGGAAACGAAACGCGCGAACATCGCGCCGCCGTCGCCGACGGCCTCCGGAAAAAATGCGCCTGCGTCGCGCGGGCTTGCCGCGCCGTCGAGCGCGGGGAACTTTGAAGCCGCCGTCGCCGCTTCGCGAATAGGTCGCACGCGCGCACGCGCGTTTATATATATTTATTATATATATTATTTATATATATTATATATTTATATATATTACGCGCGTGAGCGCGACCTTTTCGAGTGTATCATTTTGAAACAGTGTATCATTTTGAAACACTCGCCCCAAATTCGCCCGCGCGATTGAACTGAAAAAATAAATCGAAAAATTTAAATTTTTAAATTGACAAAATTAACGAAACGAGCTATAATAATAGCATAGTTGCAAACAATCCCCGCTAAATGGAGTTAAAAAAATGACCGCGACCCGTTTCTTTTTACCGTCTAAGCATCAGTTATCATATCGCAAGTTCAGCGTCGATGAGTTCGAAGAGCGCGTTCGCTCCGGCGGTCTCGACGCAATGCGCGTTCTCTATTGGAATTACGATAAGAAGCGCTTTCAGTGGGACGACGGCCCGACCTGCCTCGTTGCATTCGATGAGCGGGAGTTCTTTCTGTGCGAGTCTGGGCTAGATTCCGAGCCGGAGGCCGACGACGTTGCCGAGGCGCTCCCCTCCTTTTGTGAAGCGGTTCGCGAAAGTTCAACGATGACTTACAAAGAATATTATGAGGAATATGGAGACAAGGACAATCGACCATTTTTTTGGACTAAGCCGAACATTAAGCGCCGCCTTGCGGAGAGCGTCGCGGCGTTTTTAAATGGTTACGGCGTTAGATTCGATGCGGAGGATTTTGTTGACAACTTGGGGCGCAACGACCTAGTCGACGCCGATGCGCTCGACGAACTCGACAGACTCAACGAGCTTCACCGGTTCGGGGGCGTGTTTGGTTATAAATTCCAGCGCGCAAAATATGAAAAAATTATCGCGAACATTACGGGGCGCCGTTTTGTCGTTCGCGGTGATTTTAACGACACTTGTTTCGATGAAAATAGAGTTCGAACGGCGGCCGAGGTTTTGCGGGATCGTCTCGACGAGGTCGACAAATACGCTGAAATTTGGTTGCTCAACGACTCTCGACGAGGCAAGGCGATAATCGCGGGAGACGTCAACCATTTATTCGGCTATTCGGGAATTATGTTGGCGACGTTTTAATATTCCGCGAGCGGTTACACCGGGGTTCGACTCCCCGGGCGCGGTTTCGTTTAAATAAAAACAATGCAACAACGAGGCTTTTAAGTGGCTGAAAAAACCGAAAAAAACCCGCGCGGCGCCGGGCGAAAAAAGAAAGTAGAATCGGAAAAGACGGTTTATTTTACCGTGTGCGCCCCGCGCCCTATCGTCGAGGCAATCACCGCGCTGGCTCGCAAATCAAAGTTAACCCGAGGTCGCTATATTCAACGGCTTTTGGAGGTTGAGGCGGCGAGATATGTTGACGAGGGGAAGCGCGGTCGTCTCCTAGGCGAGTTATACGCCGTCGCGCTCGACGTGTTCGCGGCGTCCGGCGCCGTTGTTTCGCGACTCGAAAAAATGAGGGCCGACGCGCTAGACTGTCCGGCGGTCGCGTTCCCTAAAATTCTCGAGCGTTGTTCGTTTGAGTTATCGCGCGTTACGTTGGCGAACGGTCGCGAAACGTTTAAGTCGAAAATAGCGGATTTAACGGTCGCGCTGGGGTTTGCGTTCCCCGAAACGTTGACCGACGACGAGCGCGAGGCATTCGAAACCGCCGTTGAAAAATATTTTGAAATTAAACAGCAATAAAAAACGGTGAAAGCAGAAAAAGGAGAAACTTTAATGAATATGCCGCCATATTTTTACGACGCTGCGAGGATTTTCGAACGTCGCGCCGCCGTTGACGCCGGAAAAGCCGCCGACGTTTGGCTTTTTTATGACGTGAACGGCGACGAGTTTTATTATTCGAGTTACCGCGCGGGCCGAGACGATCAAAAAATCTGCACGATTTCTGAAATAGATAGCGGAGACTATCGCGAGTTCGCCGACTTCGATTTTAATGAAATCTACGCCGTCGATTTTAACGTTTTGACGAGCGTTGAAAATATGCTCCGATCATTGATTATATTTGCGGGTTTGCGGAAACGCTCGCAGACGAGGCCGAGGAAATTCGCCAAGAATTTTAAACGGCAAGGCTTGAAAATGAATAAAACCGGCGCCGCCCGGTTGACGCCGTTTTGCCTCTTGATAAAATGAATATCGAGGTTGGAAAATATGAAATTTGAAAAAATTCCGCGCAACGACGACGCGGAACGCGCGGTTCTCGGCGCCGTTCTCGTTCGTTCGGAGCTATGCGACGACGTCGCGACGGTTTTGAGGCCGTCCGATTTTTACGTCGACGCGCACCGGCGAATTTTCGCGCGACTTATCGAGATGTTGGCGGAGTCGAAAGGCGCCGACTTAATCCTTCTCGTTCAACGGCTTAGAGAGTCTGGCGAGTTGAAGGAGGTCGGCGGAGAGTCGTATTTAGCCGAACTAATGGAGTCGGCGCAAACGACCGCCCACGCCGTTCGATACGCGGAGATCGTTCGGGATTTATCGATTAAGCGTCGGTTGATCGCCGCTTCGGAGCGAATTTTGATCGACGCGGAAAACGGCGGCGACGCGCGGGAATTGATCGCGCGGGCCGAAGAAAAAATTTTCGCGGTCGGCGAACGCGGCGTCGACGGGACGACGAAAACGGCGGCGGAGATTTTACCGCTTGTTTATTCCGCGCTTGACGCGAGGGCGCGGGGTGAAAATTTAGGGCTTTCGACCGGTTTCGACGAACTCGATAAAATTTTAGGTGGGTTACGCAACGCGGAACTAATCGTCGTCGCGGCCCGCCCGTCGATGGGTAAAACGGCGTTTGCGTCGAACGTCGCCGATTTTGTCGCGGTCGAGCAACGTAAACCCGTTTTGTTTTTCAGTTTAGAGATGACGGAAACGGAGCTGGTAACGCGTATGGTCTGCGGTCGCGGGCGCGTTTGCTCCGAGTCGCTCCGCTCCGCGTTGGCCGGTTCGGAGCTTTCCGCGTTTGTGAGCGCGGGAAACGAAATCTCGGCGGCGCCGTTGATTATTTCCGACGCGCCTTCGCGAACAGTCGCGGAGATTGGCGCGGTCGCGCGACGAACGAAGCGCCGCGACGGTCTAGGACTCGTTGTTATCGACTATTTAGGGTTGATCGACCCCGACGACCCGAAGGCGCCGAGACAAGAGCAAGTCGCGAAGATCGCACGGCGACTTAAAGGGCTTGCGCGAGAGTTAAACGTCCCTGTCCTTTGCCTTGCGCAACTTAACCGACAGGCGGAGACAACAAAAGACAACCGACCGCGCCTTAGTCATTTACGCGAGTCCGGCGCCATCGAGCAAGACGCGGACGTCGTTCTGTTCGTTCACCGCGAGGAATATTATATCAGTAAAGACGAAGCGGAAGAAAAGGGACTGCGCGGCGTCGCCGAAATTATCGTTGCAAAACACAGAAACGGCCCAACCGGAACGGCTAGGCTTCACTGGGAAGGCGCTTACACGCAATTTTCTAATATCGATTACGGTTACGACGGAGCGAGCGGCGGTTATTCCGAATTTAACGCTTATTCCGGTTCGGATTTTTAGTTCGGCGCCTGCTGGCGCGAGTTTTGAGCGGACGCGGTTCGCTCTTTTTTTATTTGGTTGCATTATGAAAATCAAAGTTTTTCTTCCCAACGGAGCGACCGAGATTGACAACGTAAACGTTTTGATTTCGATGGTTAAAAGCGGCGTTGTTCAGTCCGATACGGTAATCGAGGCGAAAGGGCGGCGCGTTGTAGCGGCGGATATACAAGAAATTAAACCGGTTCTCGAAGAGCTGGAACAGGCTAAGAAAAAAGAAAAAGCGGAGTCGCCGGAAGCGAATGCGCTTCGCAACGATATTGCCGATTGTCAAAAGCGGCTCGCGTATGCGATCGCCGCTCGCGCGACAATTCGACAGTTTCCGATAGCCGCGTTGGTTGTGATCTTCCTTTACGCCTTCCCGCTTGCTTGCGTTGTTTTAGACGAGATGGTTAAACTGTCGGACGTATCGACGTCTTTAAACAGGCTCGAAGCGCCGCTTGTCGGGCTTTTAAAAATGGGATATTATGCAAACAAATTTTCGGTATTTGTCTCGCTTTTGTTTGCGATTTTTATTTGGGTCGCGCGAAAGTTTGCCGTTGTTTGTATCGATAAAACGATTTTCGAGTATCAAGAAAAAGAAAAAGAACTCGCGAAAAGATTGCGCGAATTTCTCCAATAGAACCGTTTTCGGTCGCCGCCCAAAAAAAACAAAACCGCCGACGCCCGCAAACCGCAACGGAATGCGAAGCCTCGGCGGCGTTTTATTTCATCGGTTGGCGTTTGCTCGAAGTCGACCTCCGCGGCAACCGTCAACGACCGCCCGCCAACCGGTCGGGGAATCGGCTATCCGGAAGCCCCCCGACTCCAACTATATTGTATCACAAAACGGGGAGTTTGGCAAGCGATTTATCGAAATTTTTAGCGTTTCCGCAATAAATTCCGCCAACTTAACCGGGACGGCGTTTCCGATCATCTGTTCAACGTCGGTTTTCGACCCGACCCAGCGGAAGTTTTCCGGAAACGTTTGGATTTTGGCGCGTTCGTTGGTTGTCAACGCCCGAAGTTCCGGTCGTTCGGCGAGCGAACAAGCGTCGTTCGGGTGGCCGGGGTACCCCTTCGGAACGGGCCGGTTGACGCCGCGCATCGTCGGCGCCGGTTCGTCGACCGAAAAAACGGCGCGACGGTTGTAATTCCGCGGATGCCGATAATAATACTCGAACGGTAGATTATCGCCGAAGTAATCGCGAACCGTCGTCGGCTTCTTGGAGAGCCGCGACTCGATAATTTCGGTCGCGAACCCGTCGGCGACGCCCTGAATCCCCAAGCAAACAAAGCGCTTGCGTTTCTGCGGAGCTCCGCAACGGCTCGCGTCGAGGACGATTTCCGTCAACCCGTAACCCGCGTCTTTGAAGAGTTTGCGCGCCGACGCAAACGCCTTGCTGAGCCGGGCCCGCTCGACGTTCTCCATAACGAAGCAGCGCGGGCGAATCTCCGAAACGACGCGAGCGAAACACTCGGTCAGGTTGGCGCGCTCCGCCTCGACCCGTTTCCCGGCTTGCGAAAAGTCTTGGCAGGGCGGCCCGCCGACGATAACATCGGGGGCAAACGCGCCGACGGCCTCGACCGCAAGCGCGACGTTTGAAAGATCGACGTTGGAAACAGGGTGATCGAAGTTCGCGCGGTAGCAATCGGCGGCGGGCTTCCAAAACTCGAACGCGCCGACAACGTTAAACCCTTGCCGCGCAAAACCTAACGACAGGCCGCCGCAACCGGCGAAAAGATCGACAACATTCATCGGCGTTTCTCCTCACAGTGCGGCAACCAGCGCAAAAACGGCGGACGCGATCAAAATCCCGACCGTCAGGCCTTGCAGAAAAACGGTAGAGTTCTTTTTTCGTTTTTTCGTATCCACCAGATCAATAACCAGTATTTGAGGCTCCCTGACGATAATTGTCAGCGTCGATAAATCAGCGCAAACCGTGTGATACGTCGCTTTCACGGCGTGTCCGTCAACCTCAATAAAACCGCCAGATGAAACGTCGCCGTTTTTTACGGCATCGCTCAAAATTTTATAATCGTCGGTAACGACGTGTTCGCCATTCCGGTGCGTAAATTTAATCATAGTTATTGTCTTCGCTGTTTTTATCGTTTTTACGCATCACCCTACGGCGCAGGCGCCGGGAATTATTTAATAGATACTCGCGGATATTTCGCCGTTAACGTCGGAGACAAACCGCCTCCCTGCGGCGTCGTGCGCCTCTTTTCTATCCCAAAATTCGCCCGCCATATCTCGGAGAAGTTCAACGAAAAATTCTGGGGCCCCGTCGATTTTTGCGAGATATTCTTTAATGTCAGCCCCCTGAAAACTTGTTTCGCGTTCTGCTGCGTCAACAAAACTCGAAACGCTGCAAATATAATCGCCATCGAAAAATGAAGCCACAATAATCTGTTCGGTGGTCGTTTCCAGCCAGACGTCGGCGTCTGTACAATCGGCAATGATTGCGTTTTTGATGGCAATTGCGGCGGCGATAATTTGCGTATCGTACATTTTGTTTTCTCCTTACAGCGCGCGAACGTCCATCGTGTCAACAGGATCAACAATGCGACGTAAAATTTCAATACTTCTCACCGGTGCGCCTCCGCTCGAACAAAAATAAATTCGGGTTTGCTGTACTCGCGAACGAGCCCGACGCCGCAATCGACCGGCGGTTCCCAGTCATCGGAATAGTCAGGGCCGGAGCAACCGACAATTTGACAATCGGCGCACGTTGTTTGAGTGTTTGCCGGTTCACGTCGGTATTTCACGCCGTTAAATATCGATAAATCGTTCATCGAACGGACTCCAATCAAAATATTTGGCGGCCAAACGCGCGGCGGCTTCAACGTCGGCCTTTTTTAATTCGCGCATAGCCAACCAAACCCGATGACTCAAATTGAAAATACGCGCGTACTCCTCAACGTCTTCGCTTAAAACGTTGCCCGGGTTGCGCTTGCTAACCTCGCGAGCGGTTTCGACGTCTCCGAGCCGCGACCAAATAGAACCTAACGAGTCTTCGAGATCGTCCCACTCCGAACCGTCAATAAAGTCGTCGAGCGTCATCGTTCAAACTCCCTAAATAGTTGCGACGTCTGAATTTCCCGCGCGTTTTGATATTTGCCGCCGTCGCCGTACTCGAACCAGTCGCCCTTGATGGTGTGGTAGTAAATTTGGCAAATTTCAACGCCCGCATAAACGCGAATAGGCTGTACGCAATGGAGTTCGAGCGTCCAACAACCGTTGAAGCCGACGTCGCCGAAACCGGCGGTAACGTGTACCGTTAAGCCGAGTCGCCCGACCGACGAACGGCCTTCCAATATCGGCACGAAACCGCGCGTTTCCGTGTGTTCAATCGTGCGCCCGAGGTAGACGCGCCCGGGTTCTAAAACAATGCCGTTTTCTGAAATCGCTATCTTTTTATAGGGATTATCGGTTTTCATATCGAGCGCGGCGCCGGTATAAACCAGCAGTTCGCCCGCTAGCCGCAAATTATAACTGTTGGGGTTGACGCGACTCGACAAAAACGGGTCGATTACGATATTCCCTAAGTCAATTTGTTTAACAATTTCTTCGCCGCTTAAAATCATTTTTGCACCTCGCTAGCCTCGTAAGTTCCTGTTGTTTCCGAATAAACGCGGTCTAACAGTTCATCGTATGGCGTCAAAACCGGATTATCGTCGCTCAGATGATCGCGAACGACGACCGACGCTCGACCGTTTTCACGCTCGTACATATCGACATAAACGACGGAGAGTGAATAAGCCGGCAAGCGGCGATATTCGGCGGCGCGGAGTTGAAGTAGCTTAAAAAACAAATAGTTTTGCGTCGAAACAAAAACTTGGTTTCTGTCAGCCGCTTTCGAAACGATTGTATTGACGACGCGTTCTAGCATCGAGGAAGGCCGGTGAGCCTCCGGCGTCTCGATAAAACAAACAGAGCCCGCGTTAAACCTGCCAACCAAAAAATAAAAATCGCGCAGTCCGTTACTAACATTGCCGACAGGGGGCGTGGTTTCAAATAGTCGCGGGTTGTAGTCGGTGATGTCGGAATGCACAGAACGAGCGCCGCAGACCATCTGATTAAAAATAGTGGACGGAGTGTTACTAAGTTCGTTCCCTTCGTCGTTGTACCCTAAGTGGTCATACGAAAAAATATTTAAATCGCCCCACGTCGCGGAAAATGCGTCGTACCCCCCGTGCGGGTAGTCGTATCCGTCGAAAATAGTTTTAACGATTCTCATTTTTATCGCTCCCGTTTGTTTTCTTCTTTCTCGGTCGATATGGCCCCGGCGCTTTTGGCTCGCCCATCTCGCCTTCACCGGTTCTAAACCATTTTTCCGAAATTCTCGTTTTTTTGCAGATCGCCGCGATGTATTTATTCGGCGGTCTGACGCCTATTTCCCAGTGGTGAACGTCGGCGCTTCGAACTCCAAACGATTTAGCAAATTGCGCTTGCGTTAATCCGAGTCGAGCGCGAAGCGCTTTAAGTCGCCTGTCCATCGTCGCTACTCCTCGGGAAACATCACGCCGCGACCGGTCTCGAACCACTCGCGAGAAACGCCGGTTGCTCCGATGATCGCGTGAACATGAACCTTTGCGAGAGGAACGACGCCGCGCTCCCATTTAGAAATATGCCCTTGAGAAACTCCGAGGTGGTTGCCAAATTCCGTCATAGTCCAGCCGAAATAAGCGCGAATCATTTTAATTCGTCGGTTCATTTTATCTCCTATTAGTTTTTGTTATCCTAATATAACGAGAAAATTAAGCCGTCGGAAAACGACGAAAAAATCTTGAACAATTTTGCCGAAATTTTGTTTTCTGTCGCTTGACAATTTTAGCAGCGTCGCTATATTTATCGCAAGCGTGAAGAACGCCTAAAATTTCAATTTATTCACGGCGCGGAGTTTTTAAAATGGTTGGGTATCGCGTCTTTCTAAACGTTGCGTTCGTTGCGCTTGCGACGTTCGCTTTTCCAGTAGGTCTCGTTGCGTCGGACTCCGAGCGCGTCGCGTCTATCGTCGAAATTTCGGCGACCGACGAACCGCCTCCGCCGAGCGTGGTAACCGTTTCGCAAAACGATAGCCCGTCTAAACGCGCCGAATCGGACGCGACCGACGGCGGCGACCACGCGCCCACGCACGTCGCTCGTTTGCGGCGTCGCGCCTTTGTTCGCGGCGCGTTTTTCTCTCGTTTTATCTCTATGCATTTAGCGGACGCGGCGGCGATTTACGTCGATTCTTGGGCCGCTTTCTTAGTCGCGATCGGATAATTCATCGTCGTTTCGGCGTCGAAGCCGAACCATCTCAATAAAGTCGAGAAGAAGTTTCTGCTCGTCCGGGCTGAAATCGCGACACCGCTCGCTGATGAGCCAACGGCGTCTTTCGTCGTCGGTCATATCTGTTATAGGCGGCGTTGGCGACGTTGACACAGCCGTTCCGGGAGCGGAGTAGCCGGGCCGAAAAATTTCACCGGTTCCATCGACAAGCCATTCAGTCCGAATCCCTAAAATAGCCGCATATTCATCACGTCTGTTTTTCGGAATTGAGTGCCGTCCGCTCTCCCACGTACTCACGGCAGTTTGAGTAACCCCGAGTCGTTTGGCAAGTTCGGATTGTTTGATTTTCAAAACTTCTTCACGAAGATACTTAATTCTGTTTTTCATATATTTCCCCTTTCGGTTATATGAGCATTATATAAAACCTATATTCTATGTCAATAGTAAAATAGGTTTCCGTGGACAATTTTTAAGATTTTTCAAAAATCCCTATTTACAAAATACGTTTTTACTGATATACTCA
>JAEIGA010000792.1_pt1 | contig 47018 bp, 82 predicted proteins | sample 9270691 | NCBI WGS metagenome assembly JAEIGA01 (sample SAMN17057246, study PRJNA624740) | gut metagenome | biome: biome; isolation source: fecal sample | host: Bos grunniens | place: China: Xizang | collected 2019
GTTTTATCTTTTTGCAATATCTAGCGCAAGAGCGATCTGGTCATAGAAGTGCTGATAATATCTTGGCTTATTCTGTAAAATTAGCTCGATAGCTTTATCATCTGGAAGATCACATATAAAATTTTGTATAGATTTAGCTTCTTTTGGACTGAGAATTCTACCATCGTCTGTCTTCAACTGACCCCACTTCCTTATCTCCTCCAGAGTCCAAAGAAGAAAATCTGCTACGTTCCAAGCAGTGCTATGATCTGTATCTACTAATTCAGCCAACTCTTTTTCGTCCCAAAAGCTTCTATCTCTACGAAGCTTATCTGACGCCACTGCTAAGACAGCAGTTACGGCATTTCTGTCATGTAGATAGTTCTCAGACTCATTCAACTTGTCGAGAACAAATCCTTCGTTCTTTAAGAGTTTCTTAGCAGCTTCTATAGTGAGTATAGACTTCACGGTCATAACCTCTTTTTTTTGTTATTTATAGCTTATCTATGCCTGATTCCTCTATCTCAGTACGAATCCTTTGAGATTCTCTGTACCGATCTAGAGCGTGATGATATTCTCGCTTGTTGAGGATATAGCCCCAAGCGTTCTTTCCAGTCTTAGCCCAATATAGAAAGCCCCACCAAAATCTACGCGTTCTCATATCTTGTACTCCTGCACTTTCAGACGATAAGATCCGCTATTTCCATACTTGAAGAGAAATTCATCATTTCCGTTCAACATCATCTGCTCGAGAAGGTCAAGACGCTCGATCAACCATGATGAGCTGAACGTCACTTCATGATCTTCGTCTGCCGTGAAGACTCTAGGGCACATTCCAGATAGCGCACGAAGAGCCTCTTCTCTGAACTTAGGCGCCAGATCATCACGCTTGAAGCCATGAGCTGTGATATGAGCAGAGTACTCGTTTGACTCGATTAGGAATAGCATTAGCAGATCCTCTCAGCATACTGATTGTTTGACGCTAGCTCTACGCCGAGCACTTTGTCTCTGTGTTTCTCTTGTCCTGGCCGATAGCGTCCGAACTTGATGATGATGTTGTCGAACTTTCTGCTGAGCTGAGTTCTCTTAGGATCGATCTCGGTAGCGTTATAGCCAGTGTAAATCACGATGTCGTCATGAGTGACTTCTCGGAACGCCTTTATCAAGCCGATCATTTCCTCCCAGCTGTCAAAGGGCTCTAAACCGGCGAATACGACCGCTTTTGTCAAATCGTTAGAAACATACCGGGCGACCACGTCCTCCGCTTCTACGGTGATTCTACGCGCCTTAGCGAGCTCCCAGTTCTGACATACCTGATTGCCGTTCTCTATATCGCACTTGAACGAGCAGTAAGGAAAAGCTACCAGCATGTGTGGTAGCTTATATTCGGTGAAGCTCTCGTCGATGAGATCAACCAGAGTGAGTTTCATCGAAACCAACCTTGAAGTACTGATCTTGTCCAGAGAGGAATTCGATCAACTTGCTGCAGAGCTTCTGTGCGTTAGCGCGATCGATCTTGAAGTAGCGGCGTGCGACCTTCCGGTCTTTCGGCTCGTTGGCTGGAACGTTCTGATCTTCGGGACGATCAGACGGAGTCTCGGGCTGCTGCTTCAGATCTGGAGCGTCAAATCCAGGGAATTCCTCGCCGTTCGCCCAGTAGCGGTAGCGAACCTTCTCTTCATAGGTGAGTCCGAACCAGTGCTGATTGTAGAGTCTGTGTAGATTCTGGATGCGAGCCGAGATCTTTCCGAGCTCTTTCTGGTAGCACACTGCGTACTCGATGACAGCGTTGATAGAGAGAAGCGGATTGCCCAGCTTTTCTCTCAACTGTCTCTTGAGCACAGTGCGAGTCTTTTCGAGTTCATAGATCTTGTCGATGAACTTCTTCATCTTGACATACTTTCCATTTGTATCAGGCATTTTCGTTTCCTTTGTGTTTTAGTTTTCTCGTATACTTAGTTTTATCCTTGACTACTCTAGTCCGAAGAGTGGAACCGTTGTTGGTACCACTGATGCGCTCGCTTCTGAGCCGTTCGGACTCTGTAGCCTTGTTAGTCATTTTTCATCATCCCGTTGTGCATAGCACGCTTGAGTCTTTCCGGAATCACGCGAGTCTTGTTGCACACGTCGCAGCAGTACCCGTTCTCTACGATCGGATATGCGCTATTGCCGTAGCCTTCGTACTTCTGTCCGCAGAGGCAGCATGTAGAGAGTAAGTTGTGATCTTTCATAGTTATGCACTCCTCAGTTGTAGTTGATCAGTTGCAGTTGAGAGCGATGTTCGAGATATAGTCATCGGCTTTGAACTTCTTGATCGTAGATACGACGAAGTCGATCATGTGGAAGTCCATAGGATCTCCGATGTCGATACGACGTTCCCACGGATGCCATTCAATATCCGACAGCCCAGACTTGAGCTCGTCGAGTATCTCTTCGATGACGTCAGCGTCCAAGTCGCTCTTGAAACTGATATATCCGAAAGTTCCAGACATTTTGAAAATCTCCTGTTGAGGTTGCCTTTAGTATAATATAGCTATTTATGGCCGATTTGTAAACCCTCTTACCATTCCTTTGTGCCATCGGCGCCCTTGTGTTCGATCAGGGCGTCCATAGAGTCATACTTGACGTAGCCGCTTTCGTGATTCTTTGCAGCGCCGCTATCGATAGCGGCCTTGATGTCCTCCCAGTCAGCCTTGAACTCATCCACAGAAGTGTACTTCTTGTCGTTGATCGGGCAGACGAAAGCGGGCCATTCTTGTTCGCAGTAGCCGTTCACGTCGCGACCCCAGCCGTAGTGAGTAGAAGAGTCGGTAGTGCGCTTCGGTTCGTAGACTCGAACGATCTCGTACCATTTGCCGTCTTGAGCCTTGTACATGAAAGCAGAGACCCAAGCGAGAGTCTGATGATGGCCGTTGACGTGGGCCTGATAGTTGGCGTAGACAGACGGATAGAGGAATTCAGCGGGCATAGAGTTCCAGGTTTCGGAGATCTTCTCCCACTGTTCGATCCTCTTAGCAGCTTCGTTGTGAGCCTTGATGAGACGCTTGGCCTTGCGGATCTTCCTTGCGTTCTTGACTGGATCCGTTTCCTTGTCGGCGTTAGCAGTAGCGCGATCGGACTGCAGACGGAGTTTCTCTTCCTGTTCTCTCCAGTGTTCGAGAACCTTAGCGTTGTAAGCGCGACGATCCTGACAGACACAGTGCTTGCCAGTGAGTTCGTAGATGGAAGAGAGATCGGAAATAGTGACCATTGAAGGCTCCTTGTTGAAGTTATACATGATCAATATAGGTATTTTCATGAGAAATCTAAACCCATAAAATCAAGAAAAACTACAAAAATAGGCAGACACGGAGGTGAAATCGTGTCTGCCTGTACCGTCCTTTGGCCCAGAACGATATGCGTTTTTTCGGCTTTATCTGAGTAGCTAAGTAGTTAAGTAGTCCTCCAGGAGAGACTCGAACTCTCACGGGCATATTGCCCACCTGCCCCTCAAGCAGGCCCCTATACCAATTCGGGTACCGGAGGAAGACGAGATTCATTTTAGCGGATCGCCTCCTTTAACCACTTGGATATCTCCGCGAAAGAGGTTGTTATGCGGAGAGACAGGATTCGAACCTGCGAAGGCGCAAGCCAGCGATTTTACAGATCCTGGGAATTGCTGTTAGAATCTCTAGCAGGGCTACCAGGAATTGAACCCAGATCTCAGGATTTGGAGTCGCGCATTCTGCCGTTGAACTATAGCCCTGTGAATTGCCCGTGATGTAGTCGAAACACCATCTACAGAGTCAGAGTCTGTCGTAATAGCCGTTATACCAACGGGCAGAAAAAACATGATAGGGACGCCGATCGTGGCTCATTTAAGGCTTATTGATCGGCCGCTGCTGCGTGTCTCTTCTCTCTTGATCCGAATAGCAGCTTACAAAAGATCAGTCAACGGTATCTCATTGACGCTATCTGGTGTGACCAGCACTATCTCTTTCCTTATTAGAGCAAGCACCAAGTTTTTCGTCTTGGAACTAGTAGAGTCTGGCATGACCTTACTGAGCAGTTTGCCCAGGAGTTAGACCGATGTTCTGACCATCAGCCAAGGGAGCTGAGATTCAAGCTGCGCTGCTCAGCTCTCGCCCTGTCCTCGTCAGTCAAGGCAATTTCCAGTTGCTCTACGCCTCATCGGTTTGTAGGAATTAAGCTTTAGAGTTGCTGTGCCTATCATTGTAGTCCCATAGCCGAGATTCGAACCCGAACTTCATGCGCCACAAGCATGCGTGCTAACCAATTAACACTACTACAGGGATTTGAGATTTTATTCCCAACGGCATTTACCGTCTTTCATAAAATAATACCTTTCATTATAATAAAGCTTTTTATTCTCTGACTTCGATATTCCAAAATGCTTCAAGAATCTTTTTCCAAAATCACCAGTACATTTTCTAAAACGTCCATTTAATATGCCAGATCTAGGCGGAGCACTTTGAAATTTTCTGAGATCGTTTACTACGCCATGAAGTTTCGCATGTTCCGAAGTTGTCAAATAGATCAACTCATAATATGGACGGTTGTAATACATACCTAAACGTTTAAGTTCTTCTCTGCTATGAGCGAATTCTCCGTTTAGAGTCAATTCGAGACGATGATGTATCTCCCAGACATTTTCTTTATCTGCCATAGCAAGATCGTAATTTTCTATCTTCTCGAAATTTCCACGACAATATTGTTTCGTTCTGTTGCTAATCATAATTCAAAGTTAACGAAGCCTCTACGTATGTGATAACGAGAGCGTGATGGTGGACAGTTTAGAACTGCCAAGAATCCTTGCGGATCACCATCTTCATTTCACCATCACGTTCTCGTTACTTAGTAGCTCTGTCGGGACTTGAACCCGAATTTCTAGCTTGAGAGGCTAACGAACTAAACCAGTTATTCGACGGAGCCAAAATCGAGATTCCATCTCTACAGCGGGACTCGAACCCGTGACCTCTTCACTTCTGTGAAGCGCTCTACCAACTGAGCTATTTTCCCAAGCGGAAAAAAGAGAAGGATTGCTGTTGGAATCTCTAGAGCACCTAGACGGGGACGATCCGTCGACTACAGTTTGGAAGACTATCGTGTTGCCGCTACACCATAGGTGCTTAAACGAGATAGATTGACGGATTTGAACCGTCTAGGTTTTGATTTGAGATCATTGCATTATCCATAGGATTGCTGTGTCTATCTCTTGGGTAAGCGTCTACCGGGAATCGAACCCGGAACTCCACCATGGCAAGGTGGCTTGTTACCATTACACCATAGACGCGGATGTTTAATTTATAGAGGAGAGGGTGGGATTCGAACCCACGGAGGTTTTGAAGCCTCGCCGGTTTTCAAGACCGGATCCATAAACCACTCGGACACCTCTCCAAAGTAGAGGCGGGTGCAGGATTCGAACCTGCGGCTCCTTTATGGGGAGCAACTCGTTAGCACCGAGCCGGTTTAGACCACTCACCCAACCCGCCATATCCACCCGCTAGGACTTGAACCTAGAACCTCGGGGTTATGAGTCCCTTGCACCAACCAATTGTGCTACAGATGGGAACCAAGATGTCATCTGTGCTCCCGGGGCTGGGATCGAATCAGCTTCTTCCGCATCGAGTGCGGTGCTCTACCTCTAGAGCTACCCTGGAAAATAGAATTGCGGTTGACATCTTTGAAATTTGTACCGGATTCCCGATTCTCCACCGGTCAAGATAGCGTCGACTGCCCGTTCTATCGGTCGACTTCTTATAGGGTGCAAACTCTATCTTGGTCAATTTATTGATCGTCTGTGACTTTAGAGCTGACAGCTGGATTTGAACCAGCGCGGGAGTTTCCTCCAGCGGCTTTGCAGGCCGTGGTCTTCGACCGGACTCGACCCATGTCAGCATATCGTTTAGTAGTCTCGCCCAGAGTCGAACTGGGATAACCAGATTCGTAGTCTGGTAGTCTTATTCCATTAGCTTACGAGACTGTAGTCAAGATAACGTTTTTGAGCTGAGTCCTGAGCCACTAGACGACACCGGTATACGCCGATGACTGGATTCGAACCAGTGTTGCAGCTTTGGGATAAAGAAGATGCTGTTGTTATCTTAAAAAAGTTTATCGCCGAGGTGGGAGTCGAACCCACAAATACCTGATCCTAAGTCAGGCCCCTTTGCCAATTTGGTAACCCGGCGCGTCTACCAGTTCCGCCACGAGGGGATATTGTAGTCCACCTAGGAGGGTTCGAGACTCCGACGCGAAGATCTTCAGTCTTCCGCTCTACCGTTCTGAGCTATAGGTGGATAATCGAGATTCCTTTTTTTCTTAACCAAAAAGAAGATTGTAGAATTGCTGTAAGAACCTCATAGTCCGGAGGGTAGGAGTCGAACCTACACATACCACTGTATCAGAGTGGCTGACAGATACCAATCGTCTATTGCCGCCGGATAAAAATTTCAAGATCCATTTTTCTAACGTAGTCTGATTACCAATCGGATGTTATAAGAAATTTGCAGTTAGGATCTTTAGTAGTCTCCGATCAGGGATTCGAACCCCGGTTGTTTCTGCTTGTAAGGCAGGTGCCATAGACCCGCTAGGCGAATCGGAGAAATAGTGGGGACCGTAGGATTCGAACCATTCTTACACAGTCTGTTAAGACATGCACCGCAAAGCACGAGAGCAACCAAGGCCCGCAGCGTGCACCGCCTCGCCTTATCCATCCTTCCAACGCCGCACATTTACTTCAGCAACGATACTAGCTACATACCGTTAACCTTTCTGTTATAGGCGTCTTCCGTCGTTTCAGCGATTTACCTTTCCGATCTACTCTAGCTGGGAGCGATTCCTTCCAGGATCAAGCCTACTCCTTTATATGGGACTTTCATTAGGACTGGTCAAGATTGCAGCTTCGAAGAGCAACCAACGAAGCTCGCGTTCGGTTTGTCACCAGCCTTTGTCTTACTAGCCAATGGCGGAGGGTCCCCGTAAAAAGATAGTGCCCCTGCCTGGACTCGAACCAGGATCCACAGATTAAGAGTCTGCTCGTCTGAACCATTGACATACAGAGGCATATAGTTCCGGTAGCAGGGATCGAACCTGCGACACGCAGATTATGATTCTGCTGCTCTACCAACTGAGCTATACCGGGAAAAATCCACTGGCAGTTTATGAGATACTGCCTAAACTCCTGAGGGCTACCTCAGAAAGCTAAAAGATACGAGATAGAGTGGCCTTGCGCCACGAAACCGCATGATGGAGCAGAAGGGGTGAGACTTGCTGTGTCTATCTCAATTTTTTTAGTAGCGCCATCGGGACTCGAACCCGAATTTCCGACTTGAAAGGCCGGTGAACTGAACCAGTTATTCGATGGCGCCAAAAGCGAGATACGTTCTTTGTGTATAGCCCATCTGACTTTCGCCAGACTTGCAGCTTTTCAGCTTATGGATTCGAACCACTTACAGTAAGAAAGCATTGCTGTTTGTATCTCTAAATTGTGTCACGCACGGGGAATCGAACCCGATCACAGTAGATGCGCCTACTGAGACTTTTGATACCGAGAAAGCACCAGCTTTTCGAGAGCTATAGAAGAGCGCACCTTCCATAGACCTCTATCGGTACATGCGCTACGCTTAGTAGCGGGACCGGGACTCGAACCCGGGACCTTTAGGTTATGAGCCTAACGAGCTACCAACTGCTCTATCCCGCGATAAAATTGTGAAGCCTATCTCCGGATGGTAATTCTCCCTTCATTGCTTGCGCAACCCGCTTTTGGCGAGGACAGACTATAGTGGACCGTAAGGGGATCGAACCCTTGACATCCAGCTTGCAAAGCTGGCGCTCTACCAAACTGAGCTAACAGCCCGAAAAAGTAATAGCTCCACTCCCTGGACTCGAACCAGGAACCTGGCGGTTAACAGCCGCCCGCTACTACCAATTGAGCTAGAGTGGAATAAAGATAAAGCCGAAGATTTCAATATGCAGATCGGATTCTCGATCCAGATCTTTTTTTGTTTGATTCTAATATAGAAACTTCTTTCGGGTTTGTAAACCCTCTTTCTCAGAATTTTTTTGAGAAAGTTGTTTATTTATAGCTCCGGCGGACGGAATCGAACCGCCAACATCCAGATTACAAATCTGGCGCTCTTCCTATTGAGCTACGCCGGAATAAGAGCGCTGAGGATAAGAGTGAAAAGCTATCTCGAGTTCACAGTTCATCGGTTATCCTCTCTAAGCGTCATCCTCTTCGCGTTTCGACGAGTGGATTTGAACCACCGCACCAGGCCCCGCATGGCCTGCGCTCTACCAGTCTGAGCTACGAAGATACGTCCATGAATTCAGACGCTATAGATTAGTGGGTAAGGTAGGATTCGAACCTACTAAGCCCGAAGGCAACGGCTTTACAGGCCGCCCCAACTCGCCATCGTTGGCGCTTACCCTTGTACGGCCGGTCATTTATAGTCTTTTGACCGAAGACTTTACCCATCTCACGCTTATGCCGTTATTTTTCGCGATAGAACCGCCATCCAAGAAGTTAGGCCTGACGGTAGAAATGAATTCGAGATTCCAACGATCGGGACATGTTGCTTGCGCCTATGCTCTCCCATGTCTCCTTCACAGCCTTCGTCGGTGATGTCATGTTGACGTCAAATTGACTTCTGCTGCTCAGCCGAAAAGCGCCCTTCAATTGGTACCAATTAGCGGCGAAGTAACGCTCCATACAGCGATCTTTTCAAGGATTGCGACTCCACTCTTGTCAGAGTCTCTCCTTCAATTCATAGCGGGACCGATGGGATTCGAACCCACAGCCTCCAGCGTGACAAGCTGGCGTTCTGACCAATTGGAACTACGGCCCCAGAGACGAGATAGTTTTTCTTTTACGCGCTCTACCAGTTGAGCTACCTCACGGCCTAGCTGTGAGGACGGGATTCGAACCCGCAACATCGGTCTTATCAGGACAATTGAGAGTTGCTGTAACTACCTCTAAAATTCAAACTGACCCTACTCACCTCAACGCGTCTTATTGGATTTCAGTTAGCGCATGCGAGACTCGAACTCGCAGCCAGCGGCTTTCGACCGCCCGTTCTTCCATTGAACGATATGCGTTATCAGTTCTAAAAAACAGCGCTGGAAGACAGGCTCGAACTGCCGACCTGAGCTTTACGAAAGCCCTGCTCTACCAGCTGAGCTATTCCAGCGAATAAAAGTACCGGACCCGAGAGATATGTTTCCGAGCGTCCTCTTCATTTACTCTCGGATCCTAGATCAAATCGTGCAGTATGGCAGTGAGGTTGGTCTCGGCTTACTCACATCTACGGCGCTTATGCTTTAATCGACCGAAGCGTCGAACCGTGCTCTTTTACAGACATCTAAGCTATGCCTTGCACAATGTTGATCGTTAGTCGGGCATGCAGGATTCGAACCTGCGACCTGGTGCTCCCAAAGCATCCGCTCTACCAGACTGAGCTAATGCCCGATGACGCCAGTACTAATTCTTGCATGAAAGTTCCTGACTTGCGAATCTCCTATACCGAAAGAAAATATATCCGCGACGATCGGATGCGCTTCGGATCCTCTCGGCACCCAGAGTATGCAACCTCCAGTTACCGAGCCCTCCGTTCTTACCACAGTTCGTTTTCTATCGCCAGTGTGATTGGCCATTTAGTGGACACAGATGGGGTTCGAACCCATGACCCTCTGCTTGCTAAGCAGATGTTCTACCAGCTGAACTACTGGCCCATAATAAAGAAGTTTCCGGTTTTTCAATATGCAGATCCAGTTCTCGACTGGATCTTTTGTTGATGATCAAAATATACTAAAACGAAGCGGAGTTGTAAATCCCTCCGCTTCAAAAAAAGTTGAATTTTTTGATGGAGGTTATTTGATCGGATCCTTGAGCATGTTTAGATACTTCAGAGAGCAGAAGGCATCCTTCAGAACGTGGCGCTTGTTGTAGTACTTGATCTGCCATTCGAACTTGCGGTATGGACGGTAACCGAGCAGCTGAGCTTCTGTGCCGTCTTCGCAGCGGAACCAATGACCGATAGGACTCTGACCTTCTAGCGAAGTTCCCTTGAGCATTTCCTTGAGCTGATCAAGAACATATCCAGGAATCTTTGCGTCTCCTGATGAGTCTACTTCTGCCAGCTCTAGAATGCACTTAGCTTCGTAGTCGCTGTACTTGAATGAGATTCCGTTGAGACGGAGGTTGTTCTCCTTTGCCCAGTCCTTGAGCACCTGATTGAGTTGTTCGCGGAGAGAGTCGCACTTGCTAGAATTGAACATGTCTTTATCCTTGTTGTGTTTGTTTATTTATAGTTGAGCAGGCTGGATTCGAACCAGCGACGGAGGAACTTCCTCTCTACTGGAGTCGAATCCTAACCCTATCCTCGTTTATACTTATTGCCATGAAAACCAGTAGTCGGCAATTGTTGATTGCAATTCGGGCATACCCATCTTAGATTATCAATACGATTGTCATTATTTATTCCATTCTTATGATCCAATATCAAAGTAAGCTTATTACCATTCCAAAAAGGTTCCTGTCCACATATAGAACACTTATACTTTATATAATTGATATTTTTGTACCAATGCCGTAATACTTTTTGTGTACAATCGCTATTTTGTCTAAATACTAATTCAAAAGTCAATTTTCTAGGTTTTGTATTAGATGTAAAGTGATCATATTTTATTCCATATTTATTCAGCCATCGTTTTACGGTTTTATGATTGCTTCCGCTTTTTGAATAGTAACCGAGATTATGAATTACTTCTGAAAAACTATCTGATTCTGAAACTATTTTCTGAAGTTCTTCTTTACTTATTTTTCCAACTCTAGCTCTCATATATTACTCCAGCACATTACCAGACTTATATTGTCGTTTTTTGACTCTAACCGAACCATTTCATAGAATTGCTTTACCAGCGATACGATTTTTGAAGAGAGGTTTTATTGGGCAGGACGGATTCGAACCGCCGATCCTGAGTTCAAAGCCCAGCGCCTTGACCAGACTTGGCGACTGCCCAAGATAGTAGCCGAGGAGAGACTCGAACTCTCACGAGGATAACCTCAAAGGATTTTAAGTCCCAAACGTCTACCACTTCCGTCACTCGGCCAGATTCTTAGAAGAACTGGCGTTGTAACTTGAGCTGGCGCTTCTCAGCTTCGATCTTGTTTCGTTCCTTCTTGATCTTTCCGAGATCGATGCCTGACTGCTTAGCGAAGCTCAGAGCATTCTTAGCGTTCTTCGCCCAGCGAGCGTTCTTCTGTTCCATCGTCTCTTCGGCTCGTTCTTTCTTTTCCTTCTGTTTCATAAGATCTCCAAGTTTTGAGTGTTGTATTTATAGTGGACCTGCCGGGACTCGAACCCAGACCCGATGATTAAAAGTCACCTCGACTACCAATTATCATACAGATCCAAAATTTCTGCTTCTTTATCCAAGGGACGCAGACAGACCTTGTACGATATGAACGACAGTTTGGTATGAGCCCGTGCGGGGTATCAGGTGAGCTCATTGCCGTTCGATCATAGTACTCCAGGTAGGACTCGAACCTACGACCCGCACTTTAGAAGAGTGCTGCTCTAATTCCGACTGAGCTACTGGAGTGAAGTCCTTTAGACGAGAGATCTGATCTTATTGAGATCGAACTTCATCGCTGGATAGATGCAGAAGCCAGAGAAGCCGCAGACTTCGTCGAGTTCTTCAGCGACGCCGTCAGCCTTGAGAGCTTCTACGATGCCAGGCCAGTTGTTGTCGTTGACGAATGCGCAATCTTTAGGGAGTTTTTCGCTCTGCCCTTCCAGATAGACGGTAGCGACGCCGTAAGGACTGCCATCGTCGTTATTTGCCATCACAGCGAGAGTCTGGCCGTAGTCGTATTTCGATCTTACCCATTCCATGTGTTAGTCCTCCAAGAAGGATTCGAAGTGTTCTTCAGTGACCGGTTCCACGTAGTCGTAACGATCGGCATGGACCGTAGTGCCGAGGAAGGTCTTGAAGTCTCTGGACCAGAAGCTGTCGCCTTCCACGTAAGCGTAGTACTTCGGGAAGCAGCCAACCTTCTGATAGACGTGCTTCATGAGAGCCTTGCCCTCATCCACGTCCTTGACCGTAGCTTCGATTGCGTCATCTGGGCAGATAACTCCGAGCCAGGTCATCTGGGCAGTCGGATTGACTTCTTGTGCCGCAGCCTTGAGTTCTTTGAGGTGATTGGTTTTGCCGATGAAAACGATTCGAAAAAGCATAGCTTATTTCCTTGTTGAAGGTGGATCTCTTTTACATTGTAATTATAGCTTTTTCTCGACGTTTTGTAAACCCCAAAAATGAAGTTTTTCAAAATAGTCAGCGTGAGTGGGAACGATCCACCGACCTCATGAACCCGAATCATGCGCTCTACCAGCTGAGCTACACGCTGAAATTTTAGCTGGGAAGGCAGGACTCGAACCTGCGATTTCTAGGGCATTAACAGTGCCGTGGCATACCAACTTGCCGACAACCCAATGAATTAGTGGAGACGAAGGGAATCGAACCCTTCACAGCCTGATTGCAAGTCAAGCTCGCCATCCTTGGTAACATGCATCCCCATAGTCGGTACGGAAGGACTCGAACCTTCACGCCTTGCGACATTCGATTTTGAATCGAAGGTGTCTACCAATTCCACCACGTACCGATAAAGATAAAGCCGAATTGTCAATATGCAGATCTGCTTCACGAGCCGATCTTGTAGGTATCAAAAAGAAAAAGAGGAAGTCGAACTGACTTCCTCTTGAAATTTCGATACCAGATGGAAGTCAGCTATGGACTGATTGGCTTTGCTGCGATGTTATTATCTCTGCAGGCCAATTCAAAATCGAGTCCGCTATTCGGCGCAACAGCCAATTTGTAGTTGGCTTTGCCTTGATAAGATGTGATAGCGGTCAATTTCATTTTTGTGTCCAGTGCTGTTTTCCAGCTTGTTACGTTTTATTTATACGACAATATAGATAACTTTTTGCGCTTTTCGTTGTAAAACTTTCTTTACATTACTTGACAGCGTAGATTCCAGCTTCCTTGAGCAGCTGTAGCGCAGACTCGAGCTCCTTGCTCTCAGTCTTTTGCGTTTGCGGCTGTTGCTGAGACTGTTGCGTCTGCTGTCCCTGTTGCTGTGCGGGCTTCTGCTCTGCTGCCTTCTTAACGTAGTCTATGACCTGCAGAGAGCCGTCGAACTTCTTTACGTCCTTCGGATTCTTCTGATCCTGAACGACATAAGAGATGTCGTTGTTAGCAGTCATAGCGCTCACCTTGTAGATGACAGTGAATCTATCGTTGAGGACTACGCCCTCTGCTACCTTCGTTCCCTTCGGCTTAACCTTGATTCCAGCTCTCTTAGCGTCAACGCATACAGCGTTGATCATATTTGCCATGAGGAACTGGACTGGATCTTTCTTGAACTTGTCTACGTTGACATGCATTTGAAAACCTCTTTAGATTTGTACTTGTTATTTATAGAAAAAAGACTCTCAGTTTCCCGAGAGTCTTGATAGTAGCGCCATCGGGACTTGAACCCGAATTTCCAGCTTGAGAGGCTAGCGAACTAAACCAGTTATTCGATAGCGCCATAATGTGTAGTGACCAAGCCGGGAGTCGAACCCGGAGGTGCGGCTTCTTCTGAACCAGACCTGCGGATTCAGAAGAAGGCCGCTCGTTTATCCAGTTAACGGACCTGGCCATGAACTTCATATAGAATCTTCCAGTGTGCACCCTATCCGATTCCGACCCGTCATAGCGCCTTAAGCGTTTTCGATTCGTAGACCGTTGCGGGATGATTACCACTTCCTGGACTTCAACCAGGTTCTCTACGACGGATATGAAGTTGTTCCATTGTTTATCGGAACGATCATAATATAGAAAAGAAGTTCACCTTCGTAAACCCTCTTCTCTATATTTTTTTTTCTTTAAGCTCACCAGTTAGTAGTTCGAGACCTGACGGAACTTGTTAGTCGCCCACTTCGCGTAGAAGTACACGAACACGTCGATCTTGGACTTCATGATAGCCTGACCGAGCATCAAGAGATGCGCGTAGAACTTCATGATTCTGCGCCAGAAAGCCTTCTCGTCGACCAGAACCTGATCCTTCTTCCAGCTCTTGTTCTTCAAGCAGTTGGTAGCAGAAGTGAGGTACTCGTAGACGCAGAGACGATTCTCGAAAGTCATCGTGTAGTTGTCTTCGAAGATGTCCTCTTCGCTGAACTGATCTGGATGGACGCCGAGCAGAATCATCATCTCGGTAGCGAAGATGAGAGCGTCTTCGAACTCTTCCTTGACGTGTTCCCAGTTTCCCTCAGACTCAGCCATCTTCATCTCGCCGAGCTCTTCCATGACACGCTGCGAGAGGATCTTGATGATGAGCTGGTCGCGTGTGTTGTTGATGTCCAAGTTGCGGTGGATGTTGTACGGATTCTGCGGATCGTTCTCGCCTTCGATCTTCACGTACGCGTCGATGAGGCTGTCCTGCATCTTGAACATGCCAGCGATGATGCCCTGGTCCATGTACTTGACATACTCTTTGTTGTCTTTGTAGTCTGAAACGTTCATTTTAGTTTTCCTTTCAAAGTTAGGCGAATGCGCCTGTTCCAAAATCTAGAATTTTCTTTACGTTCGCTGTATTCTCAATAGTCGCTTCGAACCAGCTGTCAAACTTCTTGTAGTCAGAGTCCTTCGTCCAGTCGAAGATGAACAGAGGTCTACCCTTGCAAGCGAGTTCGTTCTCAGTGAAGATCGTGTACAGATCACGCAGCTTGTCGATGTTGTCGATGATGCCGTCCATCTGCTCGCGATCGCCGAAGTTCTTCACAGTGTCCATAGACGGGCATGCGTAGATGAACATGTCGATCTGAGAGAGGAAGTGATCCTTGTCGATATACTCATCGTCAAATCGATCCTTGCCTCTGAGAACGATTCCGTTCGTGAACTCTTCGATGATAGAGAATCTGTCGAACACGGACTTCTTGCCGTTGTTGAGATTTTCTTCTAGATAGTCAAGAACTTCCTTTGTCTGCATCTTCGGACCGCCCTTTGAACGGACGTACTCGAAACCGAATTTCTCGGCGATGTGATTAGCCAAAGAAGTCTTGCCTGAATTGTCACAACCGTATACTACTACATTCATAAGTTTACCTTCTTTTGAAGTTAAATATAGTCATTTATAGAACACAAAAATTCCGTCCAACTTCGATGGACGGAACTGAGATTTTCTTAGGTTAGCTTCCAGCCCTTGACTTGTACATCGTCGTTCTCGTAGCCACGGAATGCCGGGAATCCCCATAGACGACCTTTGAGCTCTCCTCCTTTCTTGAACCACTTGAACTGGCTGAAGCTGAAGCTTCCTCTGAACAGAGACGCTGGCTCACTCATGCTTCTCATGTAGGTGATGTCCATGCTGTCGAACAGATCCTTGAAGTCCTTGTAGCTGTTGTTGTTCTCTCCACAGTTCTTGTGGAAGAACTCCATTACGAATTCCTTAGGGACTCTGTATCTGTTCTTTTCTCCAGTCATATCGTCGATTGGATCATCGGTGAACTCGAACTCCAAGTACTCGAAGTTAGGAATTCCTCTCTCGTTAGGATCCTTAGTCTCTTCGTCAGCCATAGCGACTGCACGATCTAGAGCGCTAGAAGCCTTTGCGCATATTCTCTTGAGCCACTCTGAGAAGTCCTTCTTGTTGATCGTAACGTCAATGTCGAAGCTGCTTGTGCGGCCCTTAGCGTACTCGTGCCATTCCCAGTTTAGATCATTGCTAGAGAAGATGCCACTGCTAGCCTCAGAGTCTCTAAACCCGAAAGTGTCACCAATGTCTCTGCCGTCAACTCCTAGGTTACATACGATGGAGAACTTTCTCGCTTTACTCAGATCGAAGTCGAGAATTGCTCTGTGAGTTTTTCCGGAAGCGTCTTTCTTCTCATCGAAGATGTACATATAGCCGTAGTAGTGATCTTCGTCTGATCCGCTTCTGATCTCGAATGAGCCGAGATCCGACTTGAACTCCTTGCAGAGATCGTAGATCTCATCACGTGTGATTCCAGCGTTCTTATTCGTCGTTAAAAATACATGAGCGTCTTTGTATGCGTTAACTTCAGCCTTGCGTGCCTCTCTACGGGCCTTGCGCTTAGCTGCCTTCTCTTCGTCTGTCATCTTCTCTGCGACGAGACCAGATTCTTTGATGATGCGTAGTGCTTCGTGTCTATTCATGATCTTTTTCTCCAATTTATTTATAGAAAAAGACGAGCTTGTGGCCCGTCTTTTCATGTCTAGTGGAAGTACAGATTAGAAGATCGTGTCTTCGAAGTCCTTGCGGTAAGCGTGGAGCGAGAACACCGTCTGCTGGAAGTTTCCGACCTTCATGCCGACTTTCTCTGCCACGTACTCGAGGAGACAGATAGAGAGGTACACGTCGTTGCAGAAGTGGGTGTAGATGTCGCAGGAACGCATCACGTTGTGCATGTTGAGCTTTCCGCCACGATAGAAGAAGTGGTAGCCCAGAGTGCAGGGACAGCGACCGACACCAGTGAACTTGTCTGGATCTTCGTTCGGATCCCACATCGAGAGCCAAGCCTGACGAGTCATCGGGTCGTTCTTGAGACACTGGATGATCTTGTCGAGCTGCTTGTTGCGATGGTAGCGCTCGTTGTACGTGTAGCTCTGCTTTCCGTTCATCAGGAACTCTGTCCAGACTTCTGCACGTAGCTTCCAAGCTTCGCCTGGGTTCATATCTTCTGGAGCGACACGTTCGAGGAACTCAGCGTCTGCCCAAGGCTGAGTAACGCCAGTGATGTCAGATGACTTAGCGTTCTGGAGAACCCATGAGTAGTTCTGAATTTCCTTGGTCTCGAACATCGGGTTCTTCTCGATGTCCTTGTTCTGGTAGGTCTTAGTGTGAACGGAGATGCCGTTCTCGGACACATCGCGCTTGATTTCGCCGTATGCGTCTTTCCAGTTAGCGTAGATTCTTGCCATGTTAGTTATTTCCTTATAAGGTTGCTTAAAATATAGTCATTCTCGTAACACAAAAATTTCGCACCAAGAACGGGTAAACTTGATGCGAAATTGTGCAATATATTGCACTTTTAGTATTGATCTTTGTACTTCTTGTTGGGTTCACCCTCGTTGATCCATCCGTTGACCTTATCGTCCCATAGCTCGCCAAGGAAGCAGATCAGCCAGACGATCGGGATGCAGACTGCGACAGCTAGAACGAGGAATCCAACAATCGTTCCGACTATCCACAGAATTCCGAGCAGAACGTATAGAACTCCAGAGACTCCGAAGACATTCTTGAGCTTGTTAGACTCTTCCCATGCGTCGAAGTCCTTGCAGCTCATTCCCTTCTCGATGTAGTATCTGTCGTCTCGCTTGCTGTCGAACTTGACTATCGCGTAGATGTCGGTCTTTCCGTCGACTGTGATAACCTTCTCAGTCTGGCACTCTGGCATGTGACCGAAGTAGCGTCCCTCGTTGTATACGTTGTAGCCACCGAGAACGACAGCTCCGAGCAAGATAATGTAGAGGATCGGCTGGCAGATCCACTTGATAGAGAATCTCAAAACTTTCTTGAACTTGCGCATTATGCGTCCTCCTCTTCGTCTTCGGGATAGTCTGTATTTACCCATTCAATGATCTTCTTGATCGCGATGCAGAATCCCCAGACGATAAAGCAGAATAAAGCTACGGCTTCAACTAGTAAGAAGATCGTCCAGAAGACCCACGCACCTTCACTGTATTGATCGATCATCTTGGGGTTAGCGTTGTATTCATCGCAAGTGTTGTAAGACTTGATCTTCGATATTGAGGTTCCATCTTCAGAGACTTCGTATGCTCTGAACTCTCCATCTTGAGTGCATAAGGGATCCTTACGGAGCTCGATGCACTGGCTGTGTTCCGCTTCTACCTCCGGAGCAGTAAAGACCGTATAAGGGCCGATATTGAGCAAAAGAACAGCTATCGTAGAGATCGCGATGACTATCTTGTGCCGCTTGTTGAATCTGTGTGTACATCTCAGCGATGACATTGTTACCTCTCTGTTTTGGTGAAATATAGAATTTCTCTACCATTCCTCTTTTCGCGCTACGGGAGTGTAGCGTTGAGGACCCGGCTGATAGTTAGACTTCTTGTTGCGGTCACGCCAACTCGGAAGCTGGTCGTGACTGGTGAGATGGAACTGACCGCAGAGCTTGCAGAAGTACACGTACTTCTCTTTGCGGTCTTCATAGCCGTTCTGCTTGCTGCGGTTGCACATGAGGAGCGCATATTCCGCATCTTCCTTCTTCTTGTAGCCGATCTTTCCAGAGGGACAAGTCGAGTTCTCTTTCAACTCGGCTACGGGAATGAAGCCAGTCGCCTGATTAGCCTCTTCGCGGCGCCATTCGCGAATCTTAGCTTCACGAGCGGGAATGACTCTAGTTCTGAAGCAGTTGTCGCAGCAGACGCCTTCCGTGATCGGATCGGCTTTGCGGAAGTAGTGTTTGAGGAGGAATCCACAGAGGGAGCAGTTTTGGGCCATTTTGAGTTTCTCAGTTTTAAGGTGAAAAAGGAAGCTGCACCCTCTGGTCTGGGTGCAGCGAGTAAGTGAAAGGCTTATGCAGCCTTGGCAGCCTTCTTAGCGGCCTTCTTGTCAGCTTTGCGCTGTTCGAAGTAGGCCTTGATGGCTTCCAGCTTGTCGTGGCGAGTCTTGTCGTCCATAGCTTCGGCGATCGCCTGCTGCGGGAACATCTTGACTTCCACGACCTTGACGTTGGCGTTGGCCGGAATCTCAGCTCGACCCTGCCATTCCTGACGCTTCTTGGTGATGATGTCGGCGTCAGCTTCGACGTAGACGTAGTAGGTGAGGCTCTCTTCGCCGTTCTTCTTGTGGCGCATCAGAGTGGTGTGAGTGCCGATGAGGGACTTCATGTAGCCGTTGTAAGCGCTGATGAGAGTATCTTCGGTAGCGTCGATGAGCTGGTCGCAGAAGCGGATGAATTCGGCTTCGAATTCGAACTTTTGACGACGGAGAGCGAGGATGACCGTCTTGACCTCTTCGTTCTTGATATACGGCATCAAGTCGTTGAAGGAGACAGAGTCGATGAGACGCATGTGATTGATCTTGATGGACTTCATGTTGAAGTTGCCGCCGATGGACTTGTAGTACCACATACGCTTGGAGTTCTTGTAAGTGTGGAAGTCGGGGTTGGCTTCACGAAGATCGAAGATCTTGTTGCTCGGCTGGAGATGTTCGACGCCGTTAGCGAGAATGTCGTAGTAGCGGGGACGGCCGAGAGTGTTAGCTTCGTTGAACTGGGTTTCGTTGTCGATGACCAGATCGACGATGGACTGGAACTTAGCCATGCCCACGGTCTTCGGGATGGAGATGGCGCAGTTGCGAGGCCATTCAGAGTTGCGGAGGAAGCCACTGTAGGTCTTGTTCTTGAGACCGCGATAGTGGAGGGTGAAAGTTGCACCAGACTTGGTTTCGATGTTGTTGTCCCAGATATTCATAGTTGATCCTTTTGAGGGAGGTTAGTTTTGTTTACGCAGTAAATATAGGTATTCCTTTGAGAAATCTAAACCCTATTTTCAGAAAAATCTCAATTTTTTCTGCAACACAAGAAAAAAGCTGCCCACTACGGACAGCTTTTGTTAATAAGTCGTTTACAAACAGCTTATACGTTGCTGAGGTAAGCCTTCTTGAAGAGGAACGGATAGTTGTCGAGCAGCTCTTCGCCGTACTCGGCTTCGAGACCGACAGCGTTCTCGGTGTAAGCGTCCACGAGCTTAGTGAGATTCTCGATCGTCTCATCTTCGTCAGCCTCTCCGTAGGTGCCGAGATCGATCCAGATATAGTCTTTTCTCGCCTTAGCGCCATCCTTGAAGATGTTGCGGAGGTAAGTCGGGACAGACTTGTCGTCTAGAGCTGCGTTGATCAAGTCAGCTACTTCGTCTGCATCGTAGTCATAGAGCTTGATATAGAGGACGTCCTTCACTGGCTCCTTCTCTTCGCCAGCATATTCTCTAGCGAGATCAGCGATGTCGTTGTCTTCGTCCTTCTCGTTCACGACCTTGAAGCCCTTAGCCTCTACGATCTTCTTAGCCTCTTCGAGCTGCTCGTGAGTTACGACACGATAGCCGTGAGCCTTAGCGACTTCGATAGCTTCGTCGATCTGATCCTGAGTGATCACTTCGTGACTTGCAGACTTCTCGGAAATCTTGTTGACCTTGTAGCCCTCAGCTTCTACAGTCTTGATAGCTTCGTCGATCATTTCCTGAGACGGCTTGCCGTCGATCTTCTCAGCCTTGCGAGCTTCGGACAGGAACTGCTGGAATGACTGGACTGGAACTGCGGTGGACTCGTTGTAGCCGATTCCAGCGCCCATGCCGTCACCCTTGAGCATATAGTTCGCCAAGATCGTGTCGACTGCTGGAGTGGACTTAGCCGTGAGGATGGCAGTAGCGAACTTCTTAGCAGCTGGCGCTGAAGTGCCGTGACCGATCATTTCCTTCAAGTCGGACATCAGAATGTCCTTAGCGATCTTGATGCCGCTGGAGTCAACGAGCTTGTCGAAGAAAGATCCAGCGATGTACTTCTTGCAAAGAGTAGCGATGGAGTTCTTCACGTCGCTGAGCTCTGCTTCAGTCAATGTTACTTCTTGTTCTTTCATTTTAGAAACTCTCCTATGTGTTCGAACTTTAGGTTTCTATGATATTTATAGGTCTAGCTATACTTCGATGATGAATGCTTCGTTGTTGTACTCGAACGACCTGTCAGCTCGAAGCTGTCCTCTGTGCATTTCGGGCTCATAGACCCAGGTATGAGGGTCTTCTGGATAGCCGTTCGGGTTACACAGGATCGTGATCTTGAAGCCCTTAGCGTTCGTGTATACCGTCCTTTTGGCCTCATGCACGTGTCCGCACAGCCAATAAGCGTCATGATCGAACAGCTCAAGGAATTCCTTCGCGTCAAAATAGAAGACTGCGTTAAGAGGGTCGTTCCTAAAGTCGAACGAGATTCCCAACTGGATCGGCATATAGTGAGTTACCATGACTTTCGGCTGCATGAGAACCAGGGTTCTCATTCTGCTGCTTTCAGCTTCCCACAACGCATCTGCGTTGAAGTTCTCTCCTCTCCAGTACTTTCCGTCATACCAAGATCTCTTCCAGTACAGCTTCGTTCTCTCTGCCCATGCTGTGTCTGGGCAGCAGCACTTGAAGTCTGGAAAGCCCATAGTGCCAGCGATGTCGTCATAGAGCATCTTGTCTAGCACTCTCACGTTTCCGAGACCCTTGCCATACTCTACCAACGCGTCGACTTTCTCTTGGCTCGACTTGAAGGGCAGGTTGCTCTGACTCGGAGTAGCGTTTCCACGAACAGTCATGTCGTGATTGCCGATGACGATGTAGACTTTCTTATACTTCTCAGACAGCCACTTGATCGTATAGCAGGTTGACTGGTAGTCGTTCGTGATGTCGCCAGGAACGATGATTCCGTCAACATCTGTCGGATACTCTCTGAGCTTCCAGATGTAGTCGAGCGTCTCTTGAATTACGCTCTCGTGCGGATCATAGCATTCCCAGCGCGGTCTATCGACTGCAAAAGGAAACCATAGATCAGTGTGAATGTCGCTCAGAACGAAGTATCTCATTAGTCCCTCGGCAGCGTCTCGACTGGAACGATCTTCCAAGCGTACTTGCCAGCGTACCAAGCAGCGAAGCTCTTAGCGGCGTTCATGTCGTTCCACTTCAGAACTTCATCCTGCGTGCACTTGTTGCTGAATAGAAGTCTGTGATTCGTCGGATATGCCTTCTCTCCCTCGAAGTCCCATTCGATGGTCCATGCGCCTGGCTCGGTCTTGCCGTCATACTCTTCGACTTTAGCGTCAGCCAGAACGCGGATCTCATGGTCAATCCTCTTGAGGCGTTCCTGATACTGGATCAGGGCATACTTCACGCCGTCGTTCATCGGAATGCTCTCCGACTTGAGAATCTTGACTGCTAGGTTGATCTTCCTCTGCTCCGCTACAAGTTCCTCTCTCTTCTGGATCTGTTCGTTTCTCGTCATGTTCTTTTTCCTTTATAAGTTCGTTCAATCTCTTGTTTTCTCTCAGCAGCGCTCTAACATCCTTGAACAGAGTATTGTTAGAGAACTTGTCGTCAAACTCATCACAGAAGTCTTTCAGTCTAGCGATCGAGTCTTCCAGAGTGTCTGGCTCATCCTCATCTTCGTCGTGCTTCACTAGACTCTCAGCGCACTTCGTGATCTGGTCTGTGTAGTCTTTGAATTTATCAAAGTCGAACCTTACTCTCTTCTGTCCGTTCATCTCGAAGAACTCAGACATCAAGAAGTCTCTAGTCTTCGGGAACTTGTCAGTGAAGTACTTGTACAGACGCATGTTCGTGTAAGTGCAGCTGTCTTCCTCTGATTCCCATAAGCGTGTCGTGATAGCGCCGACGATAGCAGTCTTGTAGTACAAGTGCCAGCAGTTTACGCCGTTCAGATGAATGCACGCTAGATCGAATCCAGCTCTAGCGAAGATCAATCTGAACAGATACGACGTGTCAGTGAGCTTGTCGAATTCAGTCTTCTCTTCTACGGTCATTTGAGCTTCAACTCTCTAAATACGAGTTCTTTGAATATATCCCAGTTCTCTTTGAGCTGAGTGTAGATGTCGATCTTTCGATCTGATCCTACCCTCGGAGGCCAAGCAGATACTATCACTTCATACTCGCACTTAGACCAGAAGTAGTACATGCACATCCGGTCTAGCCGCTCTTCTAGAGCATACTCGATCAGATCATCTAGAGATTTGCACTTCTTGTACTCTACTGCCCATACATGCTTCTCGAAGAACTTCTTGACCTCAGGCTGAATCTCGTCGAATCCGATCTTGTAAGAATAGAGCTTTTCGAACTTTCTAAGTTCTCTCTTCAGTTTAGTGAGCTCTTTCTTGATGACAGACCACTGTCCGAAGTCGAACCAGTTCTGGAACTCGATAGTGTTCTTGTTGAAGTCGTCAAATAGGACATTGAATTTAGGTTTCATATTGTGCCTTCCATAGTAAATCTACAAAAATTCCAGCGATCCGTAAAACCACTGGAATTGTAAAGTTTTATAAACCTAGTATCTTGCTAGCGAGCCTAGAAGCCAGATCGAAGTGGATACGGATGCCGTTGTCGTCGAGCATCTGCTCCAGCGTCTCGGATACGTACTCACGATCCACATCACAGTTTTCCATCTTCTCGGAGATGTACTCAGCGATGTCACGCGCGTCATCGTAGTTCAGTTCTTCGATATTGTCGTAGAGAATCTCTGTGATCTTCATCATCTTATCGAAGTGATAGTCAGATTCCTTGATCACTAGATGTCCAGTCGACTCGAGCAGCTTCTTAGCCTCAGCAAATTCGCTCATAGAAATTCCTCTTTATAGGATATTTATAGAGCTATGCGTACCATTTCTTGATACTTTGGAAGGCCTTTACGATCTCGTCTTCGCCTATCTGTTCGAGAATGTCGCAGAGGAGATTGTCTGCTCTAACGTGATCGGTTTCCGGATCGCCAGAGTTTCCGAGTTTCTGGAGTTCTTCGAGTTCACGTGGAAATTTTGTCATATTGTCTCCTTTGAAAATTATACAGACAGAGCGTTTCTGAAGTTGACAGCAGCTTCAGCGATCTTCAGATTCCTCTTTAGTTTAAAGAGCTCGGTATACATCCGGGTGACGAGGAAGATCGTGTTCTTATCCATCTCTACTTGGCTGTAGATGGACAAGCGGCCTTCGCTCAGCCAAGTGTCTACTGGATCACACCAACAGACTGAATGCATCGGGCCGTCTGAATGTCCGTCAGTCTGGATCATTACGAGATATTCACTGTTCTTGATCGGACTGATCGTGTACTCAGTCTTCTCGTCAGGGAAACTCACTGTGATGAAGCCGTTCTCGGTCTCGTATTTGATGCAACAAGCATTGCGCCAGATAGTTGTGTTGATCTCTCTTTTCATAGTTAGCCCTTGTTGAAGTTTGACATAGTCAATATAGGTATTTTCAGAGAATTTGTAAACGGTATAAATAAACTAAATTGAAATTGAGTGATATTATGCTAAGACTATCAGAGTGCATCAACGAAGGTTTCTTCGGAAACGGCTACGACAGATATAAGAGAAAGGTTCTAGACGCGCTTGCCTCGATCGGAATCGTCATCGATGAAGACAAGATGAAGAAGGCCGAAGACTGGATCCGTGACTTCTACGCTGACAAGATGGACGCATACGACTGCGCTTCTGCTGTCAGAGATGAGTTCAGACGCTATAGAGCTCCAGTGACAGAAGCTTTCGAGAACTACGCTACTGAGATCATCAACAGCGCACCACAGTCTAAGCGCAAGAATGCAGTAGAGATCATCAAGTCTATGGACAACATCAAGAAAGCTCACTTCGACCACTGCATCATGAGCATCGCTGAGAAAAAGAAGATGGATCCGAAGGGCGTAGTCAAAGCTAGAGGCTTCGACATCATGGAGCTCGTCAACGACGGAAAGCAGGCGCCATCTCAGATAGTAGATTCGATCTCCAGACAGCTGCTCGACACTAAAGAGGTGATGTCTGTCAAAGAAGCGCTAGAGATCATCAAGGAGTCAGGCAAGAAGATCGACGAGAGCGCCGTCACTTGCAGCGACTGGATGGACATGGTCAAGATGGAGCTCATGAAGCTTGGCTATGGACCAGTAACGGCTAACTCTTATGTCACAGACGAGTGGAGAGCAGACATCATCCAGAACTTCAAAGACGGATATACTCCGAAGGAAGCTGCTGAATCGCTGAATCGTTTTCTCGAAGAGCAAGAAAGAGACGAGTCCTAAAAGAATCTAAGAAGGAAACAAAGAAAGAGACGGTCTTCGTGGCCGTCTCTTTTTGTGTCCAAACCAACTTTGTTAATAAGTTGTTTACAGAATGTTCTTACAGAATGTTCTTACATCTTGTCTACAGCATCCTGGTAGATCTTTTCGATCTGGCCACGGAGAATGTCGCCGAAGACGGGACCGGGCTCCCAACCCTCGGCCTTGAGTCGGTCAGAGATTGCAGTCTGGTCGATCTCGATCTTAGCGAGCTGCAGAGCTTCGGGAATGCGCATAGCCCAGTCTGGAAGTTCACGCTGATCGAGAATGCTGAGGAAAGTTTCCCAGTCGCCCTTGACGAACTGAACCATCTCGATCCAGCTCATCAAGTCTTCTCGCTTGGCCAAGAATCTCTTGTACCACTTCAGCTGCTTCTTCTCTTCTCTGGTGAGCAGGCAGAGCTCTGCCTGACGATCGCTCTGGTGACTGAACATAGTCATCATCACGAAGACAGAAGTCTTGCCGAAAGAGGGAGCTCTGAGCGCTGCTACGTGAAGAGCGTGCAGATCGATCCATTCGAACATGGGGCAGACGTCCGTGATTCCAGTCTTGCTCAGAATGTTGAGGAACAGCTGGAATCCGCACTCTTTGTTCTTGACAGCCGCGATCTCTTTGCGGATTCTCTCGTTAGAGAGACCCTTAGTCAGAACGGCGTTGTCCTTCATAGCCTTGTACGTGTCGGGTTCGATCTCGTAGCCGAAGTTGACAGCGAAGCGAGCGCCACGGAGAATGCGTAGAGAGTCTTCCTTGAAGCGCTTGTCAGCTTCTCCGACAGCACGCAGAACGTGATCTTCGATGTCCTTGATGCCGTTGAACGGATCGATGATGTTTCCTTCGCCATCCATGCCCATAGCGTTGATAGTGAAGTCACGACGTGCAGCGTCTTCCTTGAAGTCACGAGTGAAAGCAACAGTGTCGGGATGACGACCGTCAGAGTAGTCGCCGTCAGTGCGGAACTGAGTCACTTCGAACGGATAGCCGTAGATGTTGAAGACCAAGATAGTTCCGTGAGCTTCGCCGTTGTTAGACTCCGTGCGGAAGTTGCTCTTCAGCGCATCGATGGGCATGTTAGTCGCGATGTCCACGTCGCGCAGATCCAAGACGTTAGTCTGGCCGAGCTCGACACGAACCATGTCTCTCACCGATCCGCCGACGATGTAAGCTTCGTGTCCGAAGTTGCGGATTCTCTTGCAGAGATCCATAGCGCAGTTGAGAGCAGAAGACTGGAAGCGGTTAGTGTTGATTTTCATTAGTTGGTCCTCTAGTTGGTCTTCTAGTTGAAGGTTACGCTTCAAATATATGAAAATCTAATCAGTTTGTAAACGGTATGCTTTCATTTTTAGTAATTTTAGTCCGACATTTTAAGCCGTAGCGCTGGAACGAAGCACAACTCAATGTTGTTGTCGGTAAGCGTGCGCCGTTCGCGATGGAACTCCTCTCGCACGAATGAACGAACATGGAGTATCGAAGCACGATTGTAGCTATTCGTGCGCACAGCCGCCATTAGCGCCTGAAGATGTAGCTGGAATACAGGATGACCGATCCATAAGCTTCAGGGTGAGTCTACTCATAAGTCGACGGGCGAAGGAGTCAGCAAAAGACGTTCTTCAGAGGTCAGAGACAGTGAGATTCCTGAATAGGCTCATTGTCTCTGGGCTCTGGATGTAGCAAAAGATAGCTCAGCTTCGCTTCGCAACAGAAAAACCTCAGGAACATTTCCTGAGGTTTTGTAAATTTATCAAAACAGAGTTTTATCTTTCCATACGATCTGCAGGGATGATGTCTTCAATCTTGATGCCCTTATCTTCGAGACTAGCTACGACTCCCTTAGAGAAGATCAGAAGCCAGTTGTACATCGGTGTGCTGTCGCTATTGGGTTCTAATTTCTTGATCTTCTCGATGAGATTATCGAGGATCTGGAGATTCAGTTTTTCTTTGTGCCATGCTCGCATTATTATGCCTCCTGGAGGTCGGTGAGTTTGTCCCAGCCTTCTGAGTGCTGCTTGGGATATGCGTTCTGGTATTCCGTGTAAGACTTGTTCAGATCTTCGTAGTAGCGTTCGCGGACCTTCACGTCGAGATCCAAGACGATCGGTTCAGACACCTGAGTGAGCTTCTTGAAAGTCAGAGAGCCGTAAGTGTTGTAAGAGTCGCAGTGACGCTTAGCAGTGCGTTCTGCTTCATTCTGAGTCTTAGCGTAGACTTCATCCACGCGGACGCTCTCGCCGAGCTGCGGATTGTAGCGGTAGTACTCATACATCCAGCGGCGGAGAGGATTCTTGACCTTGCGCTTCCTTTCACGCTTCGGCTTCTCTTCTAAGCCGTTGATGTTGTCGGCGTTAGCGCAGCAGTAGCCCTTCTCGTTGAGAAGATAGCAGCCTACGCCCTTGATGACGAAGCAGAGATCTTCGTCGTGTTCAGATCGGATCTCTGCGTTGTACTTCTGGAGCACCTTTGCGAGATCCTTGCGGAAGACGAGATTGTCGTTGAGGGTCGGGTGCTGTGAGCGGTCGTGATTGGTCATAGTTTTGGTCCTTGTTTGAGTTACATGTCAAATATAGGTAAAACTATGAGAAATCTAAACCCTTTGATTGAAATTTTTCTTGCTTGACTTACTTTTGCTTTTCTCTTCTATGTTCTCTCACAAGGTTTGCGTACTCGACCTGCTGTCCAAGAAACTCATACAGTTCCCCGCGTTCGACAGACTTGATAGAGACTTCCTTAGGTGCAGCCTTTACGAGCTTCATGCGGATGTCTTCATAGTACTGACGATATTCGATCGTAGTAGAGTTGATGATCATGTCCCAACGGAATCCGCCATTCGCCTTTATGCGCTTCTCTTCGTCGTTTAGCTTCGAGTAAGCGATAGCCGTGAATTCCTCTCCGTCTCCAGAATAGTTAGTGACCTTGATCTGGTCTGGATAGTCTGTCATAGCGTCAAGCGCAGTCTGCTTTGCCTCTTCGTAAGTCATTATGCCTTCCTTGTGTTAGCGAGGATCACGCCGATCTTCTTGCCTTTAGGCAGTTCCTTTCCAGTGTAAGTTCCGATCTCTTCGATGGACTTGAAGCTCTGATACGAGTTCATGCGGAACGCTACGCCAACGATGGGCATCTTAGCTTTCTTTGTCTCGTCCCACGGAAGGAATCCCTGATGGAACTCATCTTCGTGTTCACGAATCGTATCTTCGTCCTTTGCGACCATGACGGCGCTGATGAAGTCATCGTAGTCAGAATCCGAGAGAAGCACTTTGAAAATCTTCATATTTACTCCTTATGCTAGCTTGTTTCTCACATTTAGTGAGATCTCGATGTTGGTCGGCTTAAAGCTCTTCTTGATCATTTCGATCTGTGCTTTGAGTTCTTCGACTGTATTGAGCAGCTTCATGTTCGACATAGCCATCGCGTCAGCGTGAACGCTGCAGCTCTTCGTGTTGCCGTAAGCGTCGAAGTAGACCTTGCGATAAGTGTAGTTGCTAGTGCCCTTTTCTCCATTTACGGTGACTAGGACATGAAGATACTTGCTTGGCAGCTTCGGAAGTTCCATTTCTGGAAAGGCTTCATGGATAGCGTCGCAGAACTGTTTGTAACATTCTTTTATCTTTTGTGTCTGAAATAGAGTTTTCTCAGCCATTTTGGCTCCTTTTGCATAGTTTATAGTCAAATATACGAAAGATTCTATATTTCGTAAAACTATCAATGCTATAAATAAACTGATTATTGAGGAAAAACTATGGAATTTAACAAAGCAAAAGAGATTCTAGAGAGCATGGGCTCAAAGGTCATTCTGGAGAGCTACATCGACCTCTTCGGCGTCTTGAAAGTCGATCGTGAGAATCTGAAGAGATCTCAGATCAGTCACATAAACTCTGCAAAGCGTGAGATTCAGACATTCCTAGATGATGAGAACTTCTACGATCATCAGGGTAGAACAATCGACTACGCCGTCAAGCAGTTGAGAAACTATGGAGCATTCGCAGGATCTGACATGTCCGATGAGGAGTTCAAGGATCGTGTCGGAATCACTGACAAGCGTGAAGAGTTCCACAAGCAGATCGAAGACTTCAAGGCTGCTAACAAGGCTAACAAACAGCAGTTCGAATCCGATCTCGTCAAGAATGCAGACATGGAGCTGATCGAGAGCGACGGCTACCGAACTGTCATCGCATACAAGGACTTAGATCCGAAGACTATCCGTTTCGACATCGCTTGGACTCACGGAGACCTCGATCGCGGCATTAGACCGTCAGTCCAGGGACTCTATCCGCACGGCTGGGTCGAGCTCGGCTATAGCACTCTCGGACATCGTGAGAACGCTCCAGAGATTCCCAGCTGGACTGCTGAAGGTCATAGAGTCAAGAACTGGCCAGTCACTGCATCTGTAGAAGTTCTCAAAGAGATTCACGAATTCTTGAAGAGCCATCCTCAGGACGTCGCAGCGCAGATCGATTCTGAGAAGGCTAAGGAAGAAGACATCGCAAGAGATATTGCAAACTACAAGGGACGCAACTGGTCTGGAGACTAATATGAGCTTGGTAGATTCAGCACTAAAATCTGCTCGGAAACTCGTCGACGGCATGGGTAACGGCGGAGTCGCTGCCATTCACGCATCTAACAAGCTGTTCGGAGATGGTTTCGAGCTAACTTGTCTAGGCTGGGCAATTCGTGGAGTCGACCCAGTCAATCTCTGCTCGTGGGAGGAAGTCAATCACGTCGGTGATGAAAAACCTAACGAGCTCGGATTCGTAAGAGACTTCAGCTACAAGTACAAGATCAACGCCGTTCACTACTACGGCTATCCGTCTAAGTTGCAAGAGACACAGTTCTTCGTGGACGATCTCGGCCCACTCAAGACTAAGCTAAGAGAGTACAAGAGGGAAGTTATGAAAGAGAAAATGACAGTCTCCGAAGCGATGGAGATTCTCAAAGAGTCTGGAAAGAAAGCTATCAACGAGAGCTACCTTGAACAGGTGAACGTGGAAGAGCTCTACGCGCTCGCACTCGAGGCGCTGTTCTTCGCTGACCAAGTTCATCTATGGCACTGGACCTGCAAGAGCGGTTTCCATCACACCCATCTACAGGAAGTCTACGAGTCGCTCAGAGACTTCGGAGATGAGCTCGTCGAGATCTGCTTGGCTTCCGGAAAGAAGTTCGCTGTGAAGGCCAATACGAGAACGCTTGGCGGTGACGGAGACTTCGATGTTCAGGACGCTATCGACGAGATTGAAGAGTTCATCGACCAGATTCAGGCTACCGCTAAGGTCTTCAAGGAAGAGTCCGAGATCACTACGCTGATCGACGATGAAGCTAAGGCTCTAACGAAAGAAGTCGGACTGCTCAAGTCCTTCAGCTAAGGAGTATTATGAATAAAGAACAGGCACTAGAGATTCTCAACGAAGCTGGAGTAGCGCTTGAGAGAATCGATGAAGCTAGAGGAGCTTTCTCGCTGAGAAAGTTCGAGCGAGTCCTCAACGCTGCGATGAGAGAAGTCGATCAGCACTACCTAGATACGAAAGATCACAAGCCAGCATTCAAGAGAGACGGAAGATCTTATTACCACGTGATCAAGCCGAACGACTGGAACAAGGGTGTCACTGTCTATGTCGACGTCAACAGCGGCTGGTTCATAGAGGGAGTGATTCAAAGGCTGATCAAGAATCTCAACGAGAAGTTCCAAGAATTTGGAATCAATCTTCAGGGCAACGAGAACTGGAGATACTCATCTGCTAATACCGAACGTGGATATGTGCAGGTCATCGGATTCAGTCCTCCGAAAGCGATGGAAGTCGATCCGAAGACTGGGTACATCGAGAACTGGAGAGCTAACGGATCCACAGTTCTAGTCAATGTCGATGGAAAGAAGATGAGATTCAAGCACGAGAAGAATCTCAGTCACAAGATCCGTGACAACGGCACACGACAGCTCACTGGTCACTTTAGCGACGATCTCTGGCTCTCTACCGACAGATCAAGAGGCATCATCGTCCACACTAGCTGCATTCATCCCGCTGCTGGAACTGACTACAGCGCAAGACTTCTCAGCCCAGCAGAGACAAAGAAGCTCCTCGACGGCGATACCAAAGAGACCGTCAACGAGAGCTGGAGGGACGACTTCGAGGAAGACGGTCTCGCTAGATTCCATCTCTACCTCAAGCTATATGACGAAGACGGAAACTGCATCGAAGATCAGGAAAATGGAGATCCCTACACTTATGGACACGACCCGATCGACGAGACAGAAGTCGAGTCTTGGATCGGCCGAATCAAGCGTAAGTGGCTCAGGGGCGTCATGCTGTTCTCTCAGGAGCATGATCCGAAGACGGATAAGCTAGTCATCAAGGGTGAGCCAGTCATCGGCTCTGAGGACTACTTCATCGCCAAGTCATACGACTGGACTACCAAGCATGGTAGCAAGTGCAAAGCTTGGGAAGACGTCTGGTTCTAACATTTCCTCAATACAACAAAAAGGCTGTGAGTTGATCACAGCCTTTTCTATTTGTTCAAGTCTATTTTTGAGGATGCATGATTAGATGCTGCAGTTCCTCGGCGCAAGCTTTGCACAGACGGCCCCACTTGAGATGGAATCCGAGCATAGTGAATTCTACTGATCCGAAAGAGATAGAAGCATCGCCTCCGCATCTTGGACAAGTCGGATCGATTAGTTCTCTTTTCTTTCTAGCTCGGCGTTCTTTACGATTGAGACGTTCGCTCATATCGTCGATTACGTCATGGAGATGTTCTGAGCTGTTTTCGCGTATTTCGCTAAATCCGATCATTATTCAATTCCTCTGATCCCGCAACGAAGATTCTGAACACGGTTGAAGAGAGCGCAAGCGATATAGTAGAGTTCCTTGGCTTCAGGTTCTACCAAGTTCGCTTGGTCAATGTAGCCTATAGCGTCTTGGATAGCGTTCTCAGCTTTGAAGAGTTCCTTCTCGGCGTCGATCATTCTGCGGCTCCAGGATAGTTGGACTTCGGAAGCGCTTCACGGATCTCGAAGCTGAAGTCATGGTCACTGCAGTACTTTACAGTTTTCAGACGCCCGGCTGGGTATGATTCTACTGTTTCGAACTTCTCATATAGATCTCGGTCAGATGTAGCCAAGTGCTCATAGATCAACTCAGAGATGGAGTAAGGTTCAAATGTTGGATTCGGACCATAGTAGCATGACGGATCTGCTTGGAAATTAGCACGGCACGAGACTCTCCATTCGTCTATCTTTCCCTGACGATTGATCTTCAGGATGATCGAATCTACCTTGTCTTCGTAGTATGTGTAACGAACACGCTCAGCTCCCAATAGCTCTTCTGCGTAGTTGTTAGTGAGCATCTCGATCACTCGTCCCTTTCCGTCATACTTGATAGCGCGATCACGAACGAACTTGAAACTTGTATCTCTCGAATTTTCATGAACTACGACTCGGGTAGGACGACCCAGACTGTCGTATGTATATTCATGAAGATTGAGTTCTTGTTCGTCTGCGTTCTTCCAGCCCTTCATGTATGCGATGGTTGGGTTCGTGTATGTCTTGACGAGCCAAGCAGTGCAGTTCTGATGTTCATCTCTGCGCTCGCAGCTAGCAGTAGAGTGTTCCTGACTGACTACCCTAACTCGATGACCGAGACTGTCGATGTGAACTTCGTCGCACAGCTTGTAGTTCCACTTGAACGGGAAGATCGCGTCATGAGCCGTGAAATCTCGCTCTGTTTTTTCGTCGCTCTTCCATACGCCGCTCAGATCGATTGATGCTAGCAGTGCAACGACGATGATGCCGAGCACTACGATTAAGAGATAGGGTTTCTTTGTTTCGTCAGCCATTATGCTTCCTCCTTCGGATCTTCGGCGCCTTCGGGAAGTTCATACATGATCGTGTAGATAGCGATCACAGTGTCGTCATAGCCGTTGTTGTGTCGATCGACCGTGTAGGTTACGACCTTGATGTCCTTGACTATAGCGTTGTTCTTCTCGATCCAGCCGTTCAGCTTACGGTCGATCTGCTTCTCGCTGCTGTATGGAGTGTTCTTCTCAGCCTTAACTTTCTGTTCCCAGTCCTTGGCGTTGTTGTGTAAGTTGTTGCCGCAGTAGTTGCTGAGACAGAATTGGAAAGTCTTGATTTTCATAGTTGTTGGTCCTTGTTGAAGTTACGATTACAATATACGTATTTTCAAGAGAATCGTAAACCCTAAAAATCAAGAATTTCTCAAATTTCTCGGAGATTTATCTGCGTGCCGTTGTGATATAGGTTGATGATAACTACTTCATCGTCCTCGGGGTGGCGCTTATATGTCCCAGTTACGATAGCCTGGATCTGGTCCATAGAGTCCTTCTCTGTCTGTAGGAGGATGTCGTCAGTCGCGTGGATGTTGATGCAACGTACCCATTCATGAGCTCGCCCAAGCAGCTCGACTGTCGGTTTTGACACATTTTCGTAAATTGGAAAGTCGGATTCCTTGAGCTTGTCAAAGAGTTCTTGTATGAGTGCCTTGCACTGCTTAGCCGTTTTCCAGCTGATGCTCAAGTCATGCAGTTTGACCATTTTCTCGTTCCTCGATTTTCTTTAGTTCTTCTCTCGCCCAGTTGTACTCAGCGTCAGTCTCTTCGTAGTCTGGACACTCTGGATCATAGGTTGGCCAGTGATGCTTCTTGCACAGCGAGATCCACTGACCCGACATATCCCTGCACCGGTAGTCGTAGCAGTGCTTGCACATCTGGCAGTGTAAGAATTCTTTTCTCGTCATATTGGATCAGTCCTTTTCCATTTTGCATCAATATAATAAAAATGAGTTGAACTTGTCAACCCATTTTGAATAAAAATTAGATTTTTACGAATTCTGAACATTACTGCTTGTCGTATGCAGTTGAGTCAATCTGCTGACAAAAGTTATCTAATGCGGTGACGCATGTAGTTTCGATCTTAGCCAAGCTCTCATCGACAGCAGTTTTTACGCTAGTTTCGAACATTTCAGTAAACAACTGTTTAACTCCGTCGTCTTTATTAGTTCCAGAAGTCTGGGCATTTTCCAAGTAGTTGATGTATGCATTGGCTGCCTTTAACTGTAACTTGCATTCTTCGAGACAATCTAGGCTATCCATTTCGTCTCTGTCGAAATGTGCAGTAATCGTCTGAAGGATCTCGTCGTATTCCTTCTTGTCAATGCTCGTAGCGCTATCTAGCTTTTCAAGGATTCCATCTGAATGTTTTATTTGTTCATAACGAGCCGCAACAGCACTTGTAACTGCTCTACATGTAAATCCATTTATACATACGCCTGATGGAAGCTTCGGCTCGACAATACTGTATTCTCTTGTAGTGACGTTATACTTAAGGTCAAGTCCATTGAGAGTCATGACTGAAGTATCGTTAGTAACTTCGACATCGGCCCTAGCGACAAGATCCAGGTCGTTGGAGGCCTCGCAGAAGTCAAGACGTAAAACCTTGACCTTAATCTTGTCAAGCGCTTCCTGGTCACTCGTAGTTTCATCCATTTGTGCTCGCTTTACGGCAAGAAACTCTCTGTACATCTGAAGTTGGTTCAGTTTAAGGTTTCTGTTAATGCAGTCAGAAGAAAGAGCATATTCTAGGTCCTTGATCTCATTCTCAAGCCAGTGAATTTTCATCTCTTCTGTCTTCAATCTATTTGCATTCATGTCATGGGTTCCCATATTAGTTATCCTTATTGTTGAAAAAACTCGTCATCATTAAATATATGAAATTTTAACACTTAGTCCGTAAACAGATTAGAGATTTGATACTCATTTTTTTCTGCATCAGTAAGCCCAGTACCAAAATCTTTTAGAAAATCGGCTACATCTCTGGACAGATTTTCCTTTATTTTCTTGACAGCATTGGCACGACAAGTAGCCATTTTCATAGAAAGTAATTCTCGGAACATCTGTATGCTATATTCTACATTCCTAGCATTGGGGCAACCACTTTCTAACAAATCCTCCAAACGATTTATCTCATTATTCAGCCAATCCATTTTTTGAACTTCTGTTGTTAGAGGATTGACCCCGTAGTATTATCCTGTTGTGTAGCCATCTGTTATTTCTCCTTTTTTGGTTTAATATGCACCCCATCGGGTGTCTGTATAACTTCAATGTTGTCCGTATAGCCAAAATCATCAGCAATCTTCGCTACATCATAAAACAAAGGCAAATCCTTATTGCCTACGGCATTAAGTTCCTTGACAATCTTCTTAATATGAGCGTTGCCTTTACAGGCAGGATTGCTTTTTAAGAAAGCAATGAACCCACCGACAGTATTATAGCCTGGTTCATATTTTTTCATAGAACTCCCGCCTTCTGTTCAAGCCAATGGATATATGCGGCTGCTTCTTCCTCTGTCAGCTCTCTCGTCGCCTCGTCGTGAAGTCCAATGCACGCGATGACTGCACCCACGATGTAGAGTAAGAACGGCACTGCTAATATGCAAATCATAGTTATTCTCCAAATTCCTTCTTGAGTTCTTCGTATTGCCTACGACGTTGTTCCTTCTCTCGTTCTTTTCGTTCAGCTATCGCCTTCTCTGCCTTGGCCTTCTCTTCGGCTTCTCGGATGCGGCGTTCCTCGTCCTTGATCTTCTTCAGTTCGGCATACGCATCGGCTCGAGTCTCTTCGCAGAAGCACTTCTCGCACAGATCGGCGGGTACAGTGAACGTCTCGCTGTAATATGTTTCGACCTGCGTAGTCCAGTCGACAGTGATTTCGTACCGGTCGCCTTTCCGTTCGATACCCTTGAAGTCGTAATAGCCTGAATTGCCGATATACATCTGACCGAGCTTATCAGCTACCCAGTCTGTCAGATCATAGAGCTCATCTAAGGTTTTGTGAGCCTCGATATATCTTTCGATGTTTTCTTTTCCGTTCATAGTTGAGCCACCTTAGTAGTAATACTTCGCCTTTTGATTCTCGTACTTTCTTTCGAGAAACTTCTTGTACTCTTCGATGAAGAGCTTTGCTCGACCGAGCGTATTGAACTCTGGCTGGATCCAGTTTGTCGCACCACAAGCGTCTTTAGCGATGAGATATGTGACCGTGCCGTCGTAGCAGTTGTTCTCGGCAGAAGTGACAAACCAGTCACGAGATGCACGATCGGAAAGTTTGATGTTGTCCCAGAAAAAGAAAAAGAATCTCTCCTGCGGATAGAACTTTCCGTCAAGCTCTTTAACTCTGAAGTTCTTCATACCATCCTCTACTTCTTGCAAAACAACAGCTCATCAGATGAAGTCATGAGATCGATCTCCACCACTTCGAAATGGTCATAGTCTGTCCATGAATCCGGCATGCTGTGCAGATCCAGCTCAGCGAGTTCTCTCGACGCATATACGGCAAGCTTACCGTTTCTCACGACGAGAGAGCCCTGATAGAAGCGAATTCCATAGATCTTGTTCATCGCTGTGCCTCCTTGTGTCGAAGCCTAAGCATAATCGCAGTATTTTCTACCGGTTCACCAAATTCCCAATTTTCTGCGATAAGTCCTTCATTCTTCTTGACGAGCTGGACTGGAAGTAATGGCGGAAGTACTAACGGATCAGCCATGAGTTTTTCCAGGACTTGCTTGGTATATTCAGATAGGGTCATAGTTAGTTCAACTCCAGCTTGCTGTGGAAGACACGAACTTCGATAGAGATCTGTTCTTTTTCGAACTTCTTCCTGATGGTATTGAGCTCTTCTATGAGATCTTGCGCAACGTATATACGCTTCCATTCTCCGATAGTGTCGCGGTCTATGTAGAAGTACCAGTTCTGTGTATCACGGCAGTCGAAAGTGACAGATCGATAGTGGAAAGGCTTATTGGTATCTTTGGTCCTGCCCTCTACTCTCACCAGAACTTCCGAGTCCTCACAGATCGATTCAGGCATAGCTTTTCCAGCTTTCTTGAAGATCGTAGTCACAGCTGACCGAAAGACTTCGAAACTTAGTTTCGTGCCGAGTTCACGGAGACTCTTGAACGGAGCTTCCTTTTCTTTCTTTGTCATTTTCATTGTTTTGGTCCTTTTGTTGAAGTTTACATGACAAATTTAAGAAAATCTCATCGTTTCGTAAACCCCTCTCTATAAATAATTCAGACATATTTTGAGAAAATACCATGAGACTATCCGAATCTTTTACGCACTTGATCAACAGCGGCGCAAAGTTCTTGTCCGAAGCTGAGGAACAAGAAGCTCAGTACATCTCTGCATTGAGATCGGCTGTGCTCAAGAAGGCAGCTAGAGAGAACTTCAAGCCCGATCTAGACCATCTAGAGTCAGTCATGTTCGAAGCCTATGACCGTGACATACCCCTAGAAGACGCAAAAGAGCGTGTATGGCTCGCTGTTTACGTCGACCGTAGTGCTGGACCGGAGGTGATAGAATGAGCCTTCTAGACATGCTTTTAGAGCGAGAATTGACGCCCGAGCAGAGAGAAGCTAAGAGACTTCGTGCGAAGGCGAGAAGAGAGAAGCGCAAAGAGCAGACTGGCAGTGTCAGTCCAGCTCCATCGAGCGACTCCGAGGAGAAGCCGAGAAGATCGAAAGAGATCGATCCAGCAGCTCCAGTCGACGTGTCTTCTGGATTCATTAGAGTTCAGTGGAGAGACTTCAACGAGAAGTACTTCGGAGGAGAGCTCAAAGAGCCGAAGTTCTTCATGCCAAAGGGCGGAAAGGGATCTCTGGGACAGTGCACTAACGACTTCGACGCGAGGACGAACACGATCTACTGCTCGGCTATCCGCATAAACGAGAACGTGGAGAACTATCAGACATTCAGAAACGTGCTAGTCCACGAGATGGTACACCAGTGGGCATACCAGCAGCTCGGAGAGGATGACATCAGATCAGCGAACATGCACGGCATGGCGAGAAGCCGCAGATGGTGGAACGCTCTGACTCGTCCGATGGGCAAGGACGGACATCACGGCATCTGGCTCCAGAAGTGCGAAGAGCTGATGAGCAAGTACCCCTATCTGAAGCTCACCAAGTTCGGACAGACAGACGAGCTAGAGCTAGATGGCGAAGAGAAGAGCGCTGCTATCGAAGGTACAAAGGGAAACCACATCGTTCTCTGTGAGCCAGGTGGAGGAAGTCGCAAGTACTTCTACTACATCACAGACAGCGGATTCCAAGAGCTCAAGAAAGACATCGAAGCTGGAATCAAGTCTGGCAAGTGGGTCGAGTACGAGTTCGATCCAGAGAAGCTCGCTAAAGAGAAGCTCACTCCAGTCTCTCATCCAGGAAGCTCCTGCTGGAAGGGAAGCTACCTTGACGATCTGTTCGAGCGAGACGTCGTGATCGAGTGGAAGTCCAAGTACCTCGGGGGCGAGAAGAGATCGGGCAGAAGAAGCCGATTCAGACTATGGTAAGGAGATAAATAGAATATGAAGATGACATTTGAACAATCGAAAGAGATCCTCGAGAGCGCAGGATTCACCGTAAAAGAGGCAAATCTTAATGAATCTACCGGAGATAGATATGTCTTCAAAGAATCCGACGAAGAGTGGATCGGCGAATTTCTAAAGAGATATGACGCTTACGGAGATTTTGGCTGGAGCGTAAAAGAAAAAGTTGAATCCTATTCAAATGGAATTTTAACGTTTGAAAATACTCGCGGATACTTAGATGATGACAATACAGCGGAATTTAGCTGGTTTGTCGATGCACATGAACTATTTGCAGACGCTGACGATGTAAAAGCATTCATGTCATCATACAGATCTAAGCGTAGCAGACGTTCAGGAAAGAGAGAGAAGAATTGGACTGCTGCCGAAATAGCAAAACTCATTCGTGATAACGGCTTGAGTATAGATTCGATCGTTGACGCTTTAGAAAATGGTGAAAATTAACAATGAGCTTAATATGAATATAGAGAAAGCAGTACAAATACTCGAGAACGCTAATTATATAGTAGAATCGGCCAATAATGCTTTTAGTGTAGATGAGATATGTTCTATTCTAGCAGATAATTTAGATGCGATAAATTCAGAAGATGGATTTTATCCTGTAGAACATATTAAAGTATATCTTCGTGGTAAAAAAATATCTTTTGAAACTGGGAAATATGAGATTTCTTCTGCAGTAAGTAAAATAACGATAACACAAATCTTAAATGATATTGATGGTTTATCGGCAAAAGAAGCTAAAGATTATCTTAAAAATGTTGCAAAAGAGATATATAGGCATAATAGCTATACTAAAGAAATGATTAGAATATGGTCACGTCCATCTTATTTGGACAACAGATATTAAATGAAAGTTTCCATCGAATTTTACTAAGAGGATAAATAGAATATGAAGATGACATTTGAACAATCGAAAAAGATCCTTGAGAGCGCTGGATTCACCGTAAAAGAAGATACTCTAAAAGAGAAGAGTAAGCTCGCAGATACCTTCATTCATTCTATATGGTCAGAGATAGAAAAGTACTTTTCAGGAAAAACTTCAAAGTATTTTAGATACGACGAGATCGAAATTATGCGTCAAATAATGGCTTCTGTATATGAATATGCCCAAAGAACGTGCGAATTGGACGGAAGACCTTGTAATCTGGAAACACTGAAACAACTGATAAAAGACGCATACGATGCAAATCATGTAGGAAAGTAAGATGCAGATCGAACAAGCGCTACGCCTGTTGAGAGAAAATCACTATGTCTGCAATGCTGCTGGACATAACGGCTTTGAACTCGACTATCCCTCTGTCGAGTACTATAGAGAGCAGATCAAGATCGAATTGAAGAAGCTCGGCTACAATTCTGTGGACTGGGTCGATAGAGAGTACTGGACTAAGCTGATAAACGGCTTGTACAGTGACGAGAAAGATGTAGAAGATGCAGCTGATATTCTGAGTCAGTACGAGTCTGAAGAGCAGATGAGAGCTCAGGAAGAGCAAGCGCAAGAAGAGCAGCTGATGAACAACTACGACTTCGATCGCGGAGACTGGATCTACTAGATGGATCGCGATAAATAGATTATGATAGAAGGATACTTAAAGAGGAAACTATGAAACAGTACAACGGCGAAAAAGCTATCATCTCACTAACATCGTGGAAAGCAAGAATTAACACAGTCTGTAAAACACTCTTCAGTCTCATCGATCAATGTCCAGGATTCCACATCGTCTTGGTCCTATCTGAAGAAGAATTTCCAAAGAAAGAGGAGGAGCTTCCTGATAATCTGAAGTACTTCATCGATAACAATTTGATCGAAGTCCTATGGGTCTACGAGAACTACAAGTCATTAAAGAAAATTCTATTTACGATGGATAAATATCCAGATGTGCCAGTCATATCCGCTGACGATGACTGCATATATCTTTGTAACTATGCGAAAATGCTTTATGATAAATGGATTGATAATAAGGAATGCCTAATAACAGATTGTTATGAAGAGATGCTTGATTGTCATACAGCAGGCCCCTGCACATTATATTATCCTTACTGTTTTGGAAAGGATTTTAACATATATGATGCGCTAAAACAGGTTGACTACATAAAATATCTTTATGTAGATGACGCATTCATAGAATATCTTAGAGCAAAATATAAAGACTCAAAGATCATCTGTCTTCGTAATAAGATATTTAATTTTCATGACGAAATTGAGCCTATGCATAATGTATATAGGCAGCCAGGCTTTCTCCAAAAATTGCGAATAGAACAAAGCAAAGATGCTGGGCGAAACATTTTTGAAGTAATCAAATCATAGAATATCTACCTGAACTAAAGTATCTCTGACATAACCTAGTCTATTCTGGTTATTATTGAAGCCAGGTGCGATTTTTCCATGAGGATTCCAAACTAGAACGTTATTATGGATGCAATTGTCATTAAAGATGTAAATGGACATATCCTTGAACTCTGTATTCAAGAGATATGAATAGATAGTCTGATCTATTCTTTCGATGATTCCGTCGTTACCTAGCTCTCTTAAAACTTCGAAAGTCCTATCATCTAATCTCTGGTTCTTCTTCGTATTTCTAACAATTCTCATCGTTAGTTGATATAGACCTTTATATCCCTTAATATCATATCCATTAGATAGCATATACTCAAGGCATTTATGTGCGCATTCTGACGGATATTCTCTAGAGATACACCATTCACGATACTCATCATACATAGCTACACGCCATGGGTGAACCATCAATCCTACATCTTTTCCACTATCCTCGAATTTTTTGAAGTATCTGATTGGGTCATTTAGGATCTGCAGAGATCCATCTACATATAGAACTATCTCTGCTTTTGTGTACTTAAATAAATTGAATCTTACACTATAGCATTTGTCAAATGGTGACAATCCATCCAGATCATGATCTATTACGATCTTCCAGTTTTTTGCCTTTAGATTATTGTCGTCTGTAATGTAGATGTACTCTATTTCTGGGTTTAGAGCATTGTCTGGAACATCACGCATAATCTCGTAGCCATTAAAGTTGTACATTATAACTGCATATTTCATAATTTCAATAAATCCTCATATTCTAGTTCTTCTACCACTAAATAATTCTTCCAACTTTTTTCTGAGATTATTCTGCACGGAGCACCTATCCATCTAATCATTCTGGCCTGTTCTTGCATAGCGCATTCATAATAAAAGTGAATGTTAAGTAGCACTTTACTACGCAAAATAAACTCATCGAGAGCATCTCCGAACCCGACCACTGATACAACGTTGTAGCGCTTTCTCAGCTCACTCAAAACTGTAGCTCTGTGTTCATTCATAGCACCATAGAATAAAATGTCAATATCCTTTTCTGGTACTTGATACTTGCTCCAGTCTTTGAACGGCTTAAGTACATGCAGCTTGACGTCCGATCGTATCTTTTGCAGATACTCTATGTTCTTCTCGTCGTAGTCCCAAACTTCATCAGCTTGTTTTAACCAATTAAGATATTCGTTTGTACAAAAATTACGTTGCTTTGCATGCAGCTGTTCTTGATTAAATAGCACGATCTTATCAGATTTATAACTTTCTCTCAATTCGCTAAACGATTTGCCTAACGCTGTGGAAAAATGATATGCACCAAGAACAACCAAAGTATTGCTAGAATCCGAACTAAACTCGTTTTTCAAAGAATCCACGGTGTCTATAAAAGCTGGACCTGCTGATAAAAATTTCATCTCCCTGCTCCTCCTGATACTTCGGGACGGTGAATGACTTCTAGCCATTTTTGTTGTAGAACTGGTAACGGATTTATAGCTTGATGCTCGTTAGGGTTCACCTCATTGAAGAACTGCAGCTTGATCGGAATGTACTTGATCAGTCGCACTCCAGTGATCCATAAGCAGAACGAGTACCACCAGTCGTCAGCATTAGTAGCGATGACGTCATCAGTAAGCTCTTCCCAGAGGAAGGGAGTAAAGAATGAAGGCTTGTACAGAGTTCCAGCTCCATTGACGCACTGCTGAGGACCATAAGCTCCGCGACAGAAGTTGTTCGAGATGATTCTATCTGGGTATAGCTCTGATGCTTTATCCATATCTTCGATGAAGTTAGCTGGATAGATCACATCATCATCGACTGTTATAATCTTAACGTTCTGATTCCAATACTTCTTTATGGTCGGAATGAGTTTCTTGAAAGACTTAGTGTTGCGTCCAACCCAGTTGATATGGAGAACAGGCTTCTCGGAAACTGACCTATGGTCGTCTCTCCAATCTAAAAGAGAGAAGGGTAGATCATTCTCTCTACCCGGAAATTCCTCCTCGCTCAAATTCAATTCGATTGCGTCAGGTATCTTACTATTATCAAGAAGACTGTCTAGCACCTGAACTACATTTCCAATCCGCTCTTTCCACGAAGTCATGCTTACGATAATCATCAGTTGAATTCCTTTTTTAAGTTACGCTCTAAGTTACGCTCTATTTATAGTTGCCTTCTCTCAGAACCTTGTATAAGCTCTCTTGTCTCTCGTTTATCTTGATCCACTCTGGACTTCCATAGGAACAGCAGTTCAGCAACTGTGTCGCTTGACCCAGAGCAGTAGTCAGCTCACTGAATGTCATCTTGGAATCAGGACTCTTTTGCTTCTCCATACTACTCTCTTTTTGTTTTAACTCGTTCATTTTCGAGTGAATCATTCAACATCTTCTCCATATCGACACCGGTACAGAAGAACATTTGTGGAAGAATTACCACGTACTGTTTGCACGGCGGTATAGGAGGTATCTCACGAATGACATTGCCATCATCATCAACCCACTTGAAACCGAGTCGCACCTTATGAGTCCTTGGCTTTATTGGAGTGCTGACTATATGGATGTCATCCTTCGTGATCTTAGGCATCTCTGCTTCTCCATACGATCTTCTTGACACGCTTCTCTTCAGGTTCCCATCGGATATTCAGCCAGTCCACTGCCTCATCTAGAGTCTGGAAGTATTCTGCTCTCGCTAACTCGCCGCAGTCAGTCCAGAAGTAGTGCCACCAGATGAACCATACCTGCGGAAAGAATCCCTTTCCCTCATAGGTTATGACACGCTTGGGCAGCTTTCTCATCAGCCATTTCCACATTCTTGCTCCTCTTGCCACTTCTTGTAAGCTTCTGCTCTGTGCTTGTTGAATGTCTTAATGTCGACTTCTTGCAGCTTCGTGTAGTCGCCGCTGCAGCAGTAGTCCACATACAGGTTGCCGTCCTTGCCGACATTGAACATATCTTCGGATGCGTAGTTCAGCTCAGCGAACGGCGTGATGCGCATTTCCTTCCATTCGTCTCGCTGCTGTAGTAGCAGATAGTCAGTGAAACGCCATCCACTTCCATGCTTCTCTACCCTCTCGTAGATGAACTGCTGCCAGAGCTTAGACTCGTTCCAGTACTTGTTGTCTCTGTCGCTTCTGAGACCGAGAATCTTGATCATGTATGTTCCGCCGAAGGGAGACCTGAAGCATCTTCCGATTAGCTTCTGAACTGTCTCTTTTGGCGGATCGAAAAAGTCCATAGTGCGCTCGAAGAAGTAGTCCTCTATGTCGAACTGCTTTCCATCTCTCATTAATCCGAGATCTTCTGGAAACTTTTCGATCTGCTCTTTCAATTGAAATAGCTGCTGAATGCTCATGTCTTCTAGTTTCATTTCTCTTTCCTCAGTAGCGGACAGCGCTTGGGCTTGTGATACTCCAAGCCGTCATATCCGATGTTTTCTCTCTGGTAGCGGTTCTTGTTGTGAGAAGTCTTCACGACTTCAAAGCTAGCGAGATCGATGTTGAAGTTTCCAAGTCCGCAGTACCGTCTCCAGTTGTGCGGAGTGTTCTTTAGCTCTATCTCGACGAAGTGTTCGCAGTCTTCGCAACCTCTCATCTGTGTCGTATCGTTAGTCATCTTGTCTCATCAGCTTATTGATCAAACGAGAGCATTCTTCTTTGCCATCTTCAGATTCTAGTTTCTTTCTAGCTTCAATCATTGATCATATCTCCAGTTAGTGTAGTTGAAGCAGAATCCGAGGATCCAGAACGATCCGTCATAGCATCTATCTCTACCCTTCTTTGCGCCGTTGTTGTGAAAGCGCAAGAAGCAGCGTAGAGTGTGTCTTGGACACCACTGGATCGAGAATGTCTTCGTGTTGTGATCCCACCATTTCTCGAACAGCGTCATATCTTTCCTTCCAGATATGCGTTGACTAGGTCGATAGAGTCGCTGCCGTTAGCGATGAAGCCAAGAATCTCTGAACAGTTATACTTCGCATTGATCGCTACCAGTGCATCACGCTCTTCCTTCGTGAACGTCTCGTACTTCTCATTAGCTTTCTTGTACTCGGCTTCAGCAGTCTTCTTGATGTCGCTCAGCTTAGCGTCGTCTCCATACAGAGTCTGAAGATGACCCACTGTCGATACGACATCTAACCGTGCTAGCAACTCGTCATTGAGCTCTTTGCACTTCTTTCTGTACTCTTCTTTGTTCTCGATCATGCTTTAAGATCTCCAGTTGTTTACTATCCAAATATAGATAAAGCTGCCGTGTTTGGCACTATGCATCCTCGAACTTTACAGTCGCAGTGACTTTCAAGATCTTGATCTCGACACAGTCACCATACTTCTCTTTTAGAGGCTTGATTCCCCAGTTGCCGAGATGTCCACTAGAGCCGCTGGTCGGGCCTAGCAGATACGCCGCAGCGCCGTGAGAAGAGTAGTGATTAGCCTTCGACACGTATTCTGTCCACTTGTTGCGGTTCTTGTTCCAGAACAGCACGCTCGGCTCCATAGCGGGAAGGCTGATGATGGCAGCGATCACGTAGAAGCTCGTCTCAGTTTGCTTGTACATCTTTCTCCTTAGCCTCTCTCAACTTGCAGAACTCTGTTGCGATCGTGCCAGTCACTCTGAAGCTAGTTCCGTCGTAGATGTGGCAGCTGAATCCACGTTCACAAGGAGCTCCACAGCCGTCGTAGACTGCATCCCAGAACTTCTCTCTAAGAGGATAGTCTGGCAGATCGAATCCGTCATCTGTCTGATTCTCGTACCAGAACTCACGAAGCTTTACGTTCTCTCTGAGGAACTTCACGACGCCATTTGACGGAAAGAACTGGATAGCGATGTAGTTGACGCCATCTACAGTCTTCGCAAATACTGTAGCTTCAAGCTGATAGTCCCAGACTCCACCCTTGAACGGATCTTTCGTATCATTCTCGATAGCCTTCATCACGTCAAACCGGCCTTCTAGGTCCTTGTAGAACGAGTCCCAACGGAGCATATCTTTCGGAACCCACTCGATGAACTTCTCACGCAGATCGGCTAGATATTCTCTCGCTTTGTCCAAGTCGCCAAATTCGGCATTCTCCTTGAAGAGATATGCGTGAAATACTTTCGTCGACATTATGCCCAACCTCTCTCTGACAGTTTCTTGTAAGTATCTTCATCTGACTCTATCTTGAGCGGAACTTCTGGTGCTTTGTTCTCTTTGTAGAATATGATCAAATGATTTTTGATCTCGCGGAAGTCCACGACCTCGCATTCCTGATGCTCATCGATCCACTTCTGTAAGCATCCCTGAAGAGACGCTAGCATGTAGCAGTCGATGTTCTCGACATATACTTTCAAGTCTTTGCACTTCATCGTATCTCTATCCCGCATTTTGCTTCTGGTACTCCAAGCTGCTTGTCTAGAATATCTTCGATCTCAGAACGTCCTTCTGGTACCCAATCTGGATGGAACTCTTCGAACGTCTTAGCGAGGTCGCCTAACGGTTCCTTGCAGAGGCTTATACTGACAGAGTCCCCGACCATCGGTCTAGGCTCATCAGTCTTAGCCTGCACATCGTGATCAGGCGATCTCATCTCTTCAGCGAACTCGATTCCATCAGACATTCCGCAGATGTAACCCTTGACGCCCTGAAGGATCCACTTCGGATCAGCTTGCTGCTGTTCTGACTGCTCGATGTAGTCAAGAATCTTGTTCGCGAACTCGTTCACTTTCGCTTCTGCTGCTGTCATATTGCCTCCCTTATGATGAAGCCGAAGACAAACCCCAGAATTACGCCTATCAGAATGTAGCCAACTATGGGACCGTTGTCCATCTGGTTCACTTCAACGATAGAGTCTGGAACAGCCGTCGTAGCGACCGTGTCGGCGCTGTGATGGCTTGAGTGATGTATCGGATTCAGCGGATTCAGCGGACTTATCGGGTTCGCCGGATTCATCATGCTAAATGGACTCGCTGGATGTGCTGGATTCATTATCGGATTCATTCTATTCTCTCAAGTAAGATACGCCGTTCACGTAGTAGTCACAGTTGTGTACTGCGAAATTGTGACACTCGGCCAAGAATTCATGAAGCTGTCGAGGAAGCACGAACTTTTGCTCGCCACGTTCATCGTCTGCACCTTCGAAAGTTACGACGAAGCTTCCTGGCTCTGGTAGAGGCTCGTCTTCTGTATTGGTGAAGTCTACGAGTTCCAGACCCTCATACTTCAGAAGGAAGAAAAAGTCCTTCTCTCCAATGGTAGTTCTGCCGTGATGTCCGACCAAGCACTCGTTCTTTTCGAGTTCTGGTGCGAGATAGACCTTGATGACTCCATTGAGAGTTCCCAAGTAGCCATACTCAGAGACCTTCTCTGGACGTTCTGCCATGAAGATCGGATCAGTGTTGAGAGCCGTTCCTACAGCTTCGCCGACATAGAGACGGTCGCCACAGTAGTTGCACTTTTCTTGACAGTTGTTAGAAGCGTACAGGATCGTAGAGATGA
>JAEIGA010000793.1_pt1 | contig 47007 bp, 32 predicted proteins | sample 9270691 | NCBI WGS metagenome assembly JAEIGA01 (sample SAMN17057246, study PRJNA624740) | gut metagenome | biome: biome; isolation source: fecal sample | host: Bos grunniens | place: China: Xizang | collected 2019
ATATCCCGAGTTAACGCTGCGGTTCATGTGAATGGCAACGTTCGGGATCACCAAAAGATCGCGATCCAAATTGACGGTTGTGGAGGTGTAAGAGCCGTTCTGATTGAGAATCACGCGTCCTGCCAGCGAAAGAGGACGATCCATCCAAGAAGAAAGAATGGTTCCGCCGTAAGCCTCGGTGTTCAGTCTCACATACTTGCCAAACGCAGGAGAGATGCACTCATGCTTGAGCTTGAACATGGGAGAATCGGTGTGGCTGGCAGTGATCAATGCCTGTCTCGGTGCCTTTGCAGGCATACGGAAGGCAATGATCGAGGACTGGTTTCTCGTCACGTAATAGTTCTTCCCTGCGAGCAAATTCCACGGTGCGGATTCATCGAGACGAATATAATCCAACGCTTCAAGGCGCGCAGAAATTTGCTCCACCGCATGGAATGCGGTCGGGCTCTTCTCGATAAACTCCAAAAGATTTTCAGTAACAGATTGATATGCGCGATACATTGCAATCCCCCCTCATTTCGATCATGACTTCCGATTGAAAAATACATTTCTATTATACAACATTTTTTTGCTTTTCGCAATCCTTTTTCAAGAAATTGCAAAACATTTTTTCGACGATATTATCCTGATAAAATCGGATTTCATCACGAAGTGATATCTTCCCACGTAAGTGGGATTTATCCCGTCCGCAAGGACGGATTTAGTTGAAAAAAGCACACATTGTCTTGGTAGACAAATGTGTGCTTTTTTCTGCCTTAAACGTGGTAAAAGGTGTCTAAACAAGGGTAAAAACGAACAAAAGGTGTCCGATTATTCTAATATAACGCGGTAAATTGGAAGATTAGTTTCGGCAATTGCCTTGACTGCACCAATCAATGCCTTAGGATTGGCATTGCCAAAATCCATATGAATACAAACGGAAAACACAGAGGATGCCTCAGGCAAGCTATCAATATCCGAAATATAGTGTATCGGCTTAAAAATATGCTTTTTATTATAGGAGTACATATAATGCTCCAGAGCGGAAACACTTTGCTCCATCATTAGTTGATCGGGGTGCTTTTCAAATATTACGTTAAAGATTACATCAGGATATCCTTCACATTCGACATCGACGGGAAAAGAAACCGCTGCTTTTATTTCGCCTACAATTGGATCATCATACTCAGTCATTCTGTTACCTCTCTTTCTTGGTGGTAAAACCAAATCTTTACGTGCATTATATCATATTTTGTAAAGCAATTCAAGAGCATTCCGCGATCTCGCATCTCAATCACGCCGAAGGCGTGTATATCATCCGCAACTTGTTGCCTTAAACGAGTGAAAAGGTGTCTAAACGAGGTAAAAACGAACAAAAGGTGCCATCTGATTTTTATCTGTTGGCATTAAAAACTTCAAAATTCTCGCAGAAAAATGAAAGTTTTCCCTCTTCGTAATCATTCACAAAGAAACGTGAATCATTTTGATAACCGCGTGAAATGTAATCCAATATTTCAAATCCGCAAATTTGGAAGGGATATGATATATCTGACATTTTTAGTTTGGAAACATTTTCAAAGACGATAAAATAAGCGTTTTGATTCTCGGAAATACACGTTATTTTTATATGCAGGTGTTCGTTATAGTTCTCAATTTGAAAATCACAAACAATAATTGATTTGCCGTCTACCTTGGAAAAAAGGTTATTGCTCATATCTTCACCGCCTTTCTACTATTATTATATCATACTTTAGATAGCTTTTCAAGTGAAATATTCGGCTGGCGCCGAATGTGAAATATTTCACTGCGTGAATTGTGAAATATTGCTCCCTTCGGTCGCAATGTGAAATGAAATAAATCCCCTAACGCGCCGCAACGCATTTCACACGCGGAGCGTATTTCACGCACGCAGTGCATTTCACAAATCCCGCAAGGGATTTATTTCGTTGAAAAAAGCACACATTGTCTTGGTAGACAAATGTGTGCTTTTTTCTGGCAGGGGTAGCTGGATTTGAACCAACGAGTGAAGGAGTCAAAGTCCTTTGCCTTACCGCTTGGCGATACCCCTATCTAGCTTCAGAGAGCCGCTTGCAATTATAACACAAAGCGATTTTGTTGTCAAGACGGTTGGTTAAATTAAAATAATTGATGGGAATATTAAGTATTCCCGAGGGTATATGCTCACGGGGAGCATAAGACAGCAGGGATATGCTACCGGCTGACTTAAAAGAGAGGGGGCTGCTGATAACGAATGCCCCTGCGCTTCAGTCGTCGCCGTCCTTTCGGTTTTTTGAGCCCTCCTCGGAGAAGCCCTCGGGGTATCTTGCCCTCAGCTTATCAATATTCCTCGAAAGAACCTCCTCAAGACTGATATCGAGCGCGTATGCCGCTTCGGCAAGATACCAGGCTACGTCACCAAGCTCCTTGATAAGATGCTCCCTGTCAAGCTCGTGCCCGTGGGCGTACCACTTCTTTATCGAGTCGATAAATTCGCCCGCCTCTCCGCACAGTCCCATAGCGCTGTTGATAAGAATCTGCTCCTTTGAGAGCTCGGGATTTTTCGTTCTCATAGCGAGAAGCTGATATTCATTTATCGTCATTTTTTCTATCTCCTGTCGGCTTTTTTAGTTTAGTATAGCACAGGGCGGGGATTTTGTAAATAGTATATCCCGTGTCGAATAAATAATTTTTTTGGGGAAAATCCAATTTAGTATTGACGAAATTAAATTAGCGAGTTATAATATGGTTGACAAAAATTCAGGAGGACGTTATGGACGAGAGGGTACTGAGAGCCTTGTGTGAGCCGAGGCGCTTTCTTCTTTTAGAGCTTATGGCGGAGCGGGTATACTGCGTCAAGGCGCTGGCGAGGAAAAGCAACCTATCCGAATCCGCAGTTTCACAGCACTTAAAGGTGCTTCGCGAGGCGGGACTTGTATACGGAGTGAAAAAGGGCTATTATACACACTACGGTCTTGATAAGGAGGCGCTGGCTGTGGTCGTTGATGCGCTGGCTAAGCTCAGAGATGCGGAAAGAAAGCCATGTGACAGACCGTACTACGGCTGCTCTGAGTCGGAGCACGTCAAGTGTAACGCCTACGTTCCGCCGGAAAAGAGGGGTGAATAAGATGTTAAAAAGATTTTTGAGCTACTACAAGCCGCACAGGAAAATGCTGACGCTTGACCTGTTGGCGTCGCTGTTTATCTCGCTTATCGGAATGGTATATCCGATAGTGACGAACAATATGCTGAACGATTACATACCGAACAAGATGTATCTGACGATAGTTATAGCGGGCGTTATCGTTCTTTTGCTGTACGCCGTTCGTATGATGCTTCGCTATTTCGTGCAGTACTACGGACATATTATAGGTGTCAAAATGCAGTCGCAGATGCGACAGGACCTTTTCTCGCACCTGCAGAGGCTGCCATACCGCTTCTATGATAACAACGAGACCGGAAAGATTATGACACGCATTACCAGCGACCTGTTTGAGGTATGCGAGCTTGCTCACCACGGACCCGAGAACCTGCTTATAAGCTCGGTTATGATTACTCTGTCCTTCACATATCTTATGACTATCGACTGGGTGCTCACGCTGATTATCTTCACCTGCGTGCCGATACTCGTCGTGGTTACCTCGAAGTTCAGAAAGGCTATGAAAAGCGCCTTCAACGAAAGAAGAAAGAGCAACGCGGTTATCAACGCCTCGGTCGAGAGCAGTGTCACGGGTATCAGAGTGACGAAGGCGTATACCAACGCCGAGCTGGAGAGGGAAAAGTTCTCGAAGGGTGACGAGCAGTTCGTCACAGCGTCGCGTAGCGCTTATCACGCGATGGCGAGATTCCATTCCTCGACCTCCTTTATCACCGACGTTTTCAACGTATTTATACTTATCGCGGGCGGTCTGTTTCTGTACGCGGGCAGAATCTCCTTTGGAGATTACTCCACCTTTATCGTTTCGGTAGCGTTGTTCATTAACCCCGTTACCACTCTTATCTCCTTCATGGAGCAGTTCCAGAACGGTGTCAGCGGCTTCAAGCGCTTCTGTGAAATTATGGAAGAGGAGCCCGAAAAGGACGCCGAGGACGCGGTTGAGCTTACCGACGTTAAGGGCGAGATAGAGTTTAAGAACGTCACCTATTCCTACGATGAGACGAAGGAAGTGCTAAGTGAGGTTAATCTTAAGATAGAGAAGGGCAGAAAGCTCGCTCTTGTCGGACCCTCGGGCGGAGGAAAAACAACGCTTTGTCATCTTCTGCCGCGCTTCTACTCGCTTGAGGAGGGCTGTGGAGAAATCCTTATCGACGGAAAGGATATAAAGGGACTTACGCTTGATTCGATAAGAAAAAATATCGGTATAGTACAGCAGGACGTTTTCCTTTTCGTAGGTACAATCCGCGACAATATCCTCTATGGCAGACCCGACGCCACCGATGACGAAATTATACTCGCCGCCAAGCGAGCTAATATCCACAATTATATAATGACTCTGAAAAACGGCTACGATACCGAGATTGGCGAGCGCGGAGTGAAGCTCTCGGGCGGTCAGAAGCAGAGAATAAGCATAGCCCGAGTGTTCTTAAAAGACCCGGCAATACTCATTCTCGACGAGGCGACGAGCGCTCTTGACAACACCACTGAGGTGCTCATTCAGGAGGCTCTGGACGAGCTCTGCCTCGGCAGAACGACGATGGTCGTCGCGCACAGGCTCTCGACAATAAGAAACGCCGATGAGATTGCAGTCGTTATGGACGGAAGAATAACCGAGCGCGGCAACCACGAGGAGCTTATTAAAACCGGCGGCACCTATAAGGAGCTGTACGCCCTGCAATTCAGGGATAACGATTTTATCGAATAATGAGAGAAGCCCGTCGGTTTTTTTCGAAAATAAATCGGTTTTTCTGCAATATTAAAGAGGTGCTGTGTTTTCACAGCACCTCTCGTTTTTTTTGTTTTTTTGGGAAAAGGGCACCCCGTGTCAAATCTTTTTGACCGGTTTTCTTGAATAACTGTCGATATATGCAGTATCGCTATTGGATTCTTCCCATTCGTTTGAAAGCTCAAATTCGGGCTCTGAGAAAGGCATTACCTTGCCCTCGAGGACGAAGCCGATTACCTCGCCGTCCTTCACAAGGCAGTTGGCGGGATAGAGCTTGCGCGTGGTTTTTTAGGGGTCTTGGTGAGAACACTCGCTAAATTACAACAGCCTCGGCTTTTCTGCCGAGGCTGTTCCTTGCTATGCGGTATAAATCTGTTGAGATTAGCTTGTTCCAGGGGGGTTAGAGCGAGGTAGAGCTCGAGCTTTTTCTGAAGCTTATGGGCTGTGCCTCATTTGGAGCGCCGTTTTCGCCTCTTTTTTTCAGGGAAACTTTTTTCACAGTCAAAAAGTGTGAGCTGTGAGATGCGCCCCAGCCAAGCGTCATTTCGCGGGCTATCGTTCCGTCGAAAAGGAAGGGATAAAGCTCCGGCTCGTTGTAGCCCCTCGTTACCTCGAACATAACTCCGCGCACTCTGCCGTCGATACGTATAAGGTGCTGTGAATTATTCTCGGGGTCAAGCTCATAGTAATAACCAAAGGACCTCCTGCTACCGTAGGTGCCCGCTCTGTCGTCGTCGCTGCCGTCGTAGCTGTCCTTCTCCTCGCCTTCAATATAGAGAAGATAGTCGGAAAATTCCTCGACAACCGCGGCTAAGTCCTCCGCCGAGATAAATCCCGCCTTCTTATTTCTCCTGATTCTCAGGACATCCCCCTCGATAATTCCGTCGAGTATGCGGATTCGTCTTTCCATATTCTCCACCTCTTGATTATCGTACTTTTGAGTTGAACAAAATATCGTTGAAATTCTGTCAGAATAGTCCTGAACCTTGCCCCCTTGATGCAGAAATCAGCAGATTCCGAGCATCTTGCTGTTCTTTGATTTCAGAATATCCTCGACGCCGGGGTTAATATCAATAAGATACTTGAACGCGCCGATAAAGTCATCGAAAATCTCGGATTTTTTGTTGATTTCATAGCTGAATACCATATTGTCGTTTTTGGAGGAGTCATACTGCTCGACCGAATACCAAGCGCCCGTCAGGAGCGCGTCCTCAATGAAGAGCTCGAAGCTGTAGCAGAGCTTCAATGCGGTTGTCGGCTTCAGCGGTATGGGAATGAGGTTGTTGACCGAGCGCTCGACTATATCCTCGTCAAGACTCTTGATGCTACCGTCATCGTTATACTCGATAGCGAGCCAGTTGGCAATCTTCGGGAACTTTCTCGTGCCTTTTCTTGTCGAGCCCACGGTATAGTCGAGAAGGTAGTTGACAAGTCTGCGTGACTCGGCTGCGGGCAGGCGCACGTTTCCTTCCTGCCACTCCTCCATTTTCTGCAGCTTCTCGAGGAAATGGTAGTATTTCTTCAGGCTCTCGTAGGATACCTTGTTGATATCGTTGCATTTCTCGAGCAGCTTAACGAATTTTCCGATAAAGCTTATAAACTGATAGGAAACCTCTATAAGATTGTTATAGGTGAATCTGTCGGTATCTCCGCTCAGCCAGGCGATAAACTCGTCGGGTACCTGGAAAATATCGTCAGCATCCGCGTATGCGAAGTAGAACTGCGTTTCGTTATCGTCGAAGAGCAGCTTGAAGCTCTTGTAGTCCTCCTCGCCCACGATGTGATAATGCTCGACGAACTGCGCCTGAGTCATATCGTTGAAGTCGGAGAAGAAGGAAACTATCTTATTTCTGAAGCAGAATTCCTTTCTGATAAGGCCTGTAACCTCGCGGCGGCTCTTGGAATCCTTTATAATGAAGGACCTGATTTTCTCATAGGTTGTCTGCCACTCCGACTCGGAGCTCTCGGGGTAATAGTAGAAATACTTGACACCCTGTGTCTCGGGGTCGTATATCTTGCCCTTTTTGGTAACTATCTCGTTGCCTCGGAGATTGGACGCGATAACCGAGCAGCAGTAGGGGTTGCAGTCAAATTCGAGCATCTCGTTGGAGATTATGTGCAATTCGCGCAGGCTGTCCGTGTAGACCTCGCGGCTCTGCTTGATAGTGTTGGATATAGACTCGACAGAGCACTTCTGCTTGACACAGCGGTCCATAATGTTGAGGAATATCTGAGATTCGTTGAGCTTGACGAAATTTTGCTGTACGTTCTCAAGGATAGTAGCTATGTACTGCGAGCGTATCTCGGCGCAGATTTCATCCAGCTCCGCCTCGGTCGTTTCCATAGACAGCCTTCTGACTATAACCTCGGAGGTAATTCCGCTGAGCTTAACGACGTCGTCGGGAATATCGCTTTCGCTGGTGTCGTTGATAAGAATAGGTATAATCTTGAGCTTGGAGTGCTTCTCGTTATACGCCGTGTAGGTTACCTCGGCAATCTCCCTTTTCACCTCGGAGGAGGAGAGCGAGTTCTTGGAAATAAGCATCAGGAATATACAGCATTTCTTCAGCTGTCTTGAAATGACCTCGGTGTAGACGTCGCCGCTGATGTTTCTCTCCTTGCCGTTTTCGTCGTACATACACCAGTGGTTGAGGTCCATTTCCTCTATCTTTTTGATAAGGCGGAGAGCAACCTCCTTGTCCTTGCTCGAAAGAGAGGTGAAGAGCAGGCTCCTCTGTATATTCATTTCCTCGAGTATTCTGAAAATATAGGAATTATCCATTTTCTTCTCCTTTCCTAGATGAGTTCAAAGATATTAATGCTCGCGTCAATGATAACTACGAGCGCGACTGCAAGAATCAGGACGGGGGCGATAAATTCGGAAATCTTCTTTAAGTGCCTTTTGAAGAAATCATAGATTTTATCAAATTTCGTCCTTGATGCGATGTAGATGAAATAAAGTATGGCGAAGGGCGCGATGTATATTATGTTGTAGAGCACGAGAATCAGGTTTAAGCCTAAGAAGGAGAGCTTATAATTGATAAGCGTCGCCAGAAATGCGAAGTAGGGAAGAGCGGAGGTAAGCTCGGAGGCGGTGGAAACAACGCCTATTCCAATGAGCGCTATGGGGGTTACCGCCCATATTTTCGACTTTATCTTTTCTTCCTCGGCGGCGGTGTTCTCAGCATAGAGATTTCGCCTTTTAGCCCGTATTCTCATAACGAGCGACCTTGTTCCGAAAAAGAGCAGGACCGCGCCGAGCGCGAGCTCTGTAAGTCTTATGATAAGCCCGTGAGCTTCCGCGAAGCTTCCAAGACCGTTGTCTATCATAGTTATAAAGCCGTAGTATACGAGGTATCCGAAGATGATATTGACAATTCCCGTCGTTATTATGAAGTACCAAATGTGCCTCGGCTTTTTCACCATTCCCTGAAGGATAAACTGCTGAGTTATTCCAATGGGGTTCAGGCTGTCGACCGAGCTGGTAGCTAATAAGGTAAGAAGCAATTTTTTCATTTTATCCGTCCGAATTAACTGTATTCAAAATAATTGTAGCACACTCTTCCCCGAATGTCAATATATGTCGGGCGGCAGGAATATACAGGGCAGAAAGGCGAGCTCGCTTGCCGTCGGCTTCTTTTCTTGCACTTTTTGAAAATGCTCTTGACAGGGCAGAAGAAATATATTAACATTTAAGTTGTGCAAGGACTATTAAAAAAGGAGACTCTTATGGTAGGAAAGCCACTCGACAGAATATACGCGGCAAGGGAGATTGCCACTAAGACGGAAATGAAGATTATCGACGGAATTCTGGAAATTTCGCCGAGTGAAATTATATATCTTTCGATAAGCGACCTCGCTTCAAGGCTGAAGGTTGCCGATGCAACTCTCGTGAGATTCTGCAAGAAGCTCGGCTACAGCGGATTTCAGGAATTCAAGCTTCATCTGTCACAGGAGTGCGCCGTGCTTCAGCATAACGAGGCAGACTCGACGGTCAAAAGGATTGCTCTGCAGATGGTCGATGCTATTAACGAAACCTCGCGCAGTATAAAGTACGACGAGTGTCTGAAAATAGCCAGGCTGATGATCAGCTCGCGCAAGGTCTGCGCCTTTGGCGTAGGAAATTCCTCGATTACCGCGATGGAGATAACCAACGTTCTGGCAAGGCTCGGACTGACGGTTACATACACGCCCGACTGTCACCTTCAGGCGATGATAACGAGCAATCTGACGCCCGACGACACGGTTATTCTGATAAGCGTTTCGGGAAGCACGAAGGATATTATCGACGTGGCTGAGATTGCCAAGAGAAACGGTGTCAACACCGTCGTTATCACCTGCTACGACCGCTCCCCGCTTGCAAAATATGCCGACCATATCCTTTTTTCCACCAGGCGCGAGGCGGCTTACGAGGGCGGCTCGGTATCTACCATAGTTTCTATTTCTTACATTATAAACGTGCTGTACAACGCTATCTACGAGGTGCTCGGCAAGGACGGCTACGAGCTTACTATGAGAGCTGCTTCCTCGGTTGCGAATAAATCATTATAGTGAGGTAAATTATGCTTCAGGACAGACAAATAGACAGAATGGTGCTGAAGGTCGCAAGGCTTGAGGCGATGTATTCTGAATTTTTAATTAAAGATGTCATTTATCCCAAGGTCTATATCGAAAGACGTGGCAGGAAGGCTGAGGTCCGCCCCGGATATAAGTGGGGCTCTGATTTTGAGCTTGCGAAATTTTCTTTCGTTGCCGAGGGGATTGACGAGGCAGAACAATATTTTCTTTTCGCTAATACCGGCGCGCCCGAGCATCTTATCCTGCTCGAGGGCAGAAAAATAGGTATACTTGACTACATAACGGGAGCCTTTGAGCCTTCATCGCGTACTCACAGATACGTTTTGCTCGAGGGGCTGAAAAACGGCGACGAGGTCGTGCTTGAGGCGTTTTTCTCGCAGGAAATTTCCGGAATTGCGCCCTACGACGAGCCCTTGATCTGGGCATACGCGACGCTTGACCGCGACAGACCCTACCGGGAGATAGGCCTTGCAGTTTTCGACCTTCCCTTGAAGAATTTTGTAGAGCGTCTTTCGCTTTTCAACAAGGCGTACAAGTCCACCACCGACCGCTTTGACCGCGCGAGAATGGAGAAGGTATATCTTGAGCTTTTCAAGACTCTTCCGATGGAAAAGGCGCGTCCCGATGCAGAGGCGATAGCTCTCGGAACGAAAATTATCGACGCGTATTTTGATGGTGAGAGGGAGCTTCCTTATGTCGGAATTATCGGACACAGCCACCTTGATACCGCCTGGCTTTGGACGGTTGAGGAAACACGCCGCAAGCTTATGCGTACCGTGTCGAACGCCGTCACGCTTTTGCACAGACACCCCGAATATAGATTCTTTTTGTCAACAGTTCTTTACCTTAAGTGGATAGAAGATGACGATCCTGCTCTGTTCTTGGAGGTGAAGAAGCTTATTGCCGAGGGTAGATTTGAGGTCAACGGTGCTACATGGGTTGAATGTGACGGAAACCTTACGGGCTCCGAGGCGTTCTGCCGTCAGTTCGTTCGCGGAAAGAGATACCTGCGCGAAAAATTCGGTTACGAGTCGGATACCTTCTGGCTTCCCGACACCTTTGGATATTCTGCCGCTCTTCCTCAGATTATGAAAAAGAGCAACGTGGACTACTTCCTCACGACCAAGCTTTCCTGGAACGATACCAACGTATTTCCCTACGAGAGCTTCCGCTGGAAGGGAATAGACGGAAGCGAGATACCCGTGCATTTCAATACGACACACACGGGCGTTGACGCGGAAACCGTCAGAGCTCGACTTGACAAGGTGCACGACCCGCGTGAGTGCGACAGCGTTCTTATCGCCTACGGCTACGGCGACGGCGGAGGAGGACCCGCCGAGGAAATGGTTTCGCGCGCTATTCACACCGAAAAAACCTACAAGGATGCTACCGTTGAGCATACCACCGTTTCAGATTTTATGAAGAGGGTAACGAGAAACGAGCTGCCCACCTATTTTGGCGAGCTGTATCTCGAGCTTCACCGTGGCACCTATACCACCAATCATAGATTGAAGGAATACAACCGCCGACTTGAAGAGGCGCTTCACGATGCGGAGCTTATCTCGGTGCTCGAGGGTGACACAGAGGCGAAGGCTTATACCGACGCCATCTATGACACGCTTATGCTCAATCAGTTCCACGATATTTTGCCCGGCACCTGTATTGCAGAGGCTACTGATATCGCCCTTGCAGAGAACCTCGAGGCGTTGAAGCAGGCGAGGTCATACAGCAGCGGAAAGGGAAGAAAAGCCTATTTTAACACCCTGCCGTTCGAGAGAGTGGAGCTTCTTCCGTCGAGGGTGGGTCAGACCTATAGCTCGGTGCGCGGTGAGCGCACGGTAGCGCCCTACCGTCTTGACGCCTTCGGATATGCAAGAAGGCTCTCCGAGGACGCCACTCCCTTCATAGTCGAGGGCGATACTGTCATCACCCCGTATCTTAAGGCTGTAATTTCCGAGGGAGTGATAAAATCACTCGTCTTTGAGGGAAGAGAGCTGGTAGAGGGCGGCTTTAACGTCATCAAGGCTTACGAGGACGTTCCGTATATCTACGATAACTGGGACGTTGACGCGGATTATACTATGAAGGAAAAGAGCGTTCGCTTCGTTAGTCAAGAGATTATCTCGGTCGGTCAGTATCTTCTCGTTGTGAGAGTCAAGAACGAGATAGCCGACGGCTCGCTTATCGAGACGGATATCAAATTCAGATATGACGACCCCACCGTCGAGTTTGAAAACAGGCTCGTCGCGGGCGACAAGCACACGCTCATAAGAGCCGAGTTCGACACTACTCTTTTCGCCCACACCTATAAGTGCGAGGCGCAGTTCGGTCACGTTGAGCGAAACTGCTTTGACAGAGATAAGAGCGATATTGCCAAGTTTGAGGTCTGCTCGCACAAGTGGACAGATCTTTCCGAAAAGGGAATGGGAATCTCCCTTCTCAGCGACTGCAAGTACGGCGTTTCCTGCCACGGCGGGAAAATGGGCATAACCCTTCACAAGAGCGGAACACATCCCGATCCAAGAGGCGACCTCGGCGAATTCTTCTTCAGATACGCTATATATCCTCACAAGTCGGCTCTCGGTATGGACACCGTACACCGTGCGTATGCGTTCAACTACGCTCCTGTAGCTACGGCAAGAAGGAATATGACGCCCTCTTTCAAGCTTGTTGGCGGTGAGAGCGTCGTTCTTGAAACCGTTAAGCACGGCGAGGACGGCGGAATTGTGCTTCGCTTCTATGAGGCTATGGGCGCTTCCGATTCTCTTACGCTTCTGGCTCCCGGTAGGGAAATTGTCGAGTGCAACATTCTCGAGGACCTGATAGATACAATCGGGCAGTCGAGCGCGACAATCGAGCTTGCTCCCTTTGAAATCAAGACTGTTAAAATCAAATAACGAAGAAAAAGGACGAAGAAGATATAAATTCCTCGTCCTTTTTTGATACACTTTTTCCTCTTTTGGAAAAATGATGAAAATATAGTCATTTTGCTGTAAAATAAAGGAAAATTTGTTTCAAAAAAACAATAAGATTTTGAAATGAAAAAATCAAAAAGCTATTGACTTTCAGTTGTGCATATATTATAATATAGAAAAATAATAAAATTAGAATGCGGCAATTGTGCAGATTGCACAAAACAACAGGACTTATATATACAGAAAGGACAAACATGAGTTTTTTGAAAAGAGGACTTATCGTATCCTGTCAGGCAGTCAAGGGCGAGCCTCTTTATGGATATGGAATTATGCACCTTTTTGCCAAGGCGGCAAGGGACGGGGGCGCTAACGGAATCCGCGCTCTGTGTGATGACATTGACAGCATCAAGGACGAGGTTGACCTTCCTGTTATCGGTCTTGTTAAGGAGTGCTACCCCGACAGCGAGGTATACATAACCCCTACTAAAACCGAGATAGACAGATTGCTCAAAACGAGGTGCGAGGTCGTCTGTATGGACGCCACGCAACGAAAAAGACCCGGGGGCGTGACCCTCGAGGAGCTCTACGAGTATGCTCGCGCCAATGCGAAGGGTAGGGAGCTTATGGCTGACGTTTCGACCGTTGAGGAGGCTATCAATGCCGACAGGCTTGGCTTTGACTATATTTCGACTACTCTGAGAGGTTACACTCCATATACCGCACAATGCGAGCTTCCCGACGTTGATTTCGTCAGCGAGTGCGTCGCTATTGTCAAAAACGCGAGGGTTGTCGCAGAGGGTGGCATCTTTGAGAGGTCGCATATCGAGGCGATATCAAGGGTCAATCCCTACGCCGTGGTGGTCGGCTCGGCTATCACGCGCCCAAGTGTAATTACAGAAAGATTGTTAGGTGCTCTGAATTTAGAGGATTAAATATGAACGTAGTTTATCTTCCGCTTGATGAAAGACCGTGTAACTACCACTTTGCAGGAAAGATTGCAAGAGGTAGTGAGGTCGAGGTTATCAAGCCTCTTCCCGAGGCTCTCGGTGACAAGAAAATACCCGCCGACTTTGATGCGATAAAGGGCTTTTTGCTCTCGAATGCGAAAGGGGCGGACGCTTACGTTATTTCGCTCGATATGCTTCTGTACGGAGGCATCGTGCCGTCAAGACTGCACAGGCTTTCGGAAAACGAGCTTGGGGCAAGGCTTGATGTGATAAGCGAGATTAAAAAAATAAATCCCGATGTGAAAATATACGCCTTCGCTCTTATAATGAGATGCCCGAAGTATTCCAGCTCTGACGAGGAGCCGGATTATTATGAATACTGCGGCAGGGAGATATTCCTGACGGGGCAGGCGAAGCACAAGCGCGAGCTCGGGATAATAACCGACTCGGAGGCAGAGGAGCTTATTTCGGGGTACGCCTCGGTTATAGGCGACAAGCTTTCGGATTTTGAAGAGCGCCGCGCGATAAACAGAAATATGCTCGTCAAGGCGGTTAGAATGCTCCACGGAGCTATTGATTATCTGATTATTCCGCAGGACGACTCGGCAGAATTCGGATATACCTCGATGGACAGAGAGGCGATTAAGGCTGAGCTTGCGGCTCAGGGCCTTGACGACGTTGCGATGTATCCCGGAGCCGACGAGGTGGGAATGACGCTTCTTTCCCGAGCCGTGTGCGAGAGGCTCGGTAAGACACCGAGGGTGTACTGCGAGTTTGCCCACAGAGATGCCCCGAGCATCACTCCGCTGTATGAGGACAGACCTCTGAAGGACACCTTGCCGTATCAGCTCGGATGCGCGGGCTGTGTCAGAGTGTACACCCGCGAGGATGCGGATATAATTCTGTATCTCAACTACCCCTCGCGAGAGCCCGTTGAGGTATGGCAGGAGGATAGCGCGGGATATGCCGAGAGGGAGCTTGATGCATTCGTTGACGGCATCGCCCGTGACGTGAGAGAGGGCAGGGTTACTGCAATCGCAGACGGAGCGTACTGTAACGGAGGCGACGCTGAGCTTCTGCGTATGCTTGCCTTGAAAACCGACCTGTCAGGCGTATCTGCATACGCGGGCTGGAACACCTCCTCCAATACTCTCGGAACGGTTATCTGCCAGGCGGTATTCGTCTTTCTGTTTGGAGATAACGAGCAGCAGAGGCTGTTTTTTGCCGAGAGAATATACGAGGACGTTGGATACTGCGGCTTCGTGCGCGCACACGTTACGAATAATATACTTCCCGATATGGGCTATGGTTATTTCAATGCGGGCGGCTCTGACGGTGAGGTTGCAGGGATAGTGAAGCGCGAGCTTGAGCGCTTCGTCGAGGCGAGCTTCCCCGAGCTTTCACTCGAATATGAAATAAGCGAATGCCGTATGCCCTGGCGAAGAATGTTCGAGGTCGACCTTTCGCTTAAAAAAAGAATTTAATGAATTAATGGGACATTCTCCTTGCGGTGACTGCCGCGGGGGATTTGAACTGATTTTACCTATTTGAACGATTTTTTACTTATCGCAGGATTGATTTTGGAGATATTATGAATAATTCTACCGGTGCCGGCGCGGCACAAAATAACGAGGAGCTATTTGGTGGCTCGAAAATTCTCGGTGTATGGCACAGACCCAACTCCAGCGGAAGAGAGACAAATCTCGAAGAGCTGTGTCAGGTTCTTGACGAATTTGAGGAGGCGGGTATAAATCTTGTCTTCCTTGAGACCTTTTATCACGGTATGGCTACCTATAAGACCGAGCTTGTTGAATATCACAACAGACTTTTTGATTTTGACTACGGGGAGTATCGCGATTATCTTTCCGCCTTCGTTTCCGAGGCAGATAAGCGTGGAATTAACGTCTGCGCATGGGTTCAGGATTTTTATATCGGATTTCGCGACTACATCAGGCTCGTGGTTGAGCATCCCGACCGACTGTTGATAGATCAGTCGGGAAGTATCAGACATTTGACCGAGGGGCAGGGCTTTGGCGGATATATATTTATGGACCCTGCCAACCCCGACGCCAAGGATTTTCTTATCAGACTCTACGACGATATACTGACAAGATTCCCGAAGCTGAAGGGACTTAATCTTGATTATATCCGTTATCCTATCTCTATATACGAGAACGGTACGGACACGGGCTATACCGAGATATGTATGCGAGAGTTCGCAGAAAAGCAGGGAATAGCTCTTGATGGAGAAAATCCGAGAGAGTCGCTCGTTTCGATGCTGAAGGACGAGGAGCTTCTTGATGCATGGACCGCGCATAAGGCGGGATATGTCACCGATTTCGTTGAGAGAGTGCGGAATATGGTTGACCAAAAGCACCCCGGAAAGCTGATTTCCACCGCTATTTTCTCCGAGCTTGACCAGGCGTACAAAATGAAGAAGCAGAGCATCAAGGTGTGGCTTGACAGAGGCTACGTTGACTTCGTGACGCCTATGGTATACTACTACGAGGCAGATCAGATATTCACCGCGCTGAAAAAGCTCGACGAAGAGTGCGGACACTTCAGGTGCTTCACAGGTCTTTATACCACCTATCACAAGCAGACGGCACAGGCTCTTGCCGAGCATATTGAGGCAAGCTACAGCGCGGGAGCTGACGGTATAGTGCTATTTGACGCGGCTAAGACCTTCTTTGATGCGGCTGACGATTATAAATCCTTTTTAGCCAAGAGCTACGGAAAAGGAAAAGCTCAATGAAAAAAATATTGTTGAAGCTTCTGGTGATTATGCTATGTACGACTATGCTAACAGGAATTTTTCCTCACGAGGCGCTTGCTGTGAGCGCTGAGGAGGGCGGTGATCCGAGATACTCCGACATTGCGGCAAGGGGTGTGTGGCACAGACCGAATTCGAGCGGAAGAGAAACCACGCTCGAAGGGCTATGCAGCGTGCTTGACGAAATGAAGAGCGCCGGCATTAATATGGTCTTCCTTGAGACCTTTTATCACGGAATGACGGTGTTCAAGACCAATCTGGTTCCATATTACAGCGGATTTGAAAAATTCGACTATGGTGAGTATCCAGATTATCTTACGGCATTCGCCACCGAGGCAGAAAAGCGTGGAATAGAGGTTCACGCGTGGGTAGAGAGCTTCTACCTTGGCGTCAATCAAAACGCCAGCCTTATCAGATTTCATCCCGATTGGATGCTGATTAATGAATCGGGACTGATAAATCACACGACGGAGGGCGCGGAGCTTGGCGGATATCTCTTCTACGACCCTGCAAATCCCGCGGCGAGAGATTATATACTGAGATTCTACGACGAACTGCTCACTAAGGTGCCCGCGGTGAAGGGCTTGAACCTTGATTATATACGCTATCCCGTATCCGATTTCTATTCGGGCACGGACACAGGCTACACCGACGCTTCAATGTCGGGATTTGCCGAGAAATACGGGCTTACGGTAGGTAAGGGAATTGCAGACTTCAAGACGCAGATAAGAGAAGGGTCGCTCGTTGACGAGTGGATAAAATACCGCGCTGACCAGGTCACGACCTTCGTCGGTCAGGTTTCGGAGATGGTGAATGAAAAGCACAGGGACGCTATTATCTCCGTCGCCATTCACCCGGATATAAGCAGCGCCTACAACCAGAAAAAGCAGGATTTTCTCACCTGGATAGAAAACGGATATATAGACGTAGTTACTCCTATGGTGTACTACTACGGCGCATCTCAGATATCCTCCGCGCTTCGAGAGATGCTCGCGAGATTTCAGGGGGTGTACTGTTACAGCGGATTATATACCACCTATCACAATCAGTCGGTAGACGAGCTTGAGGCTCATATCGGCGCGAGTTACAGCTCGGGAGCCGACGGCTTCGTTCTTTTTGAATCGGTCAAAACCTTCTTTAATACCTCCTTTGATTATAAGGGATTTTTAAAGAACAAGTACAGCGGCGACACGAAGCTGTACGCTCTTCCTCACTGGAGCACGGATAGGCTGATAAGAGCATCGATGGATGTAATAGCTGATAGACTCACCCAAAACGGCGAGAGCGAGTCGGCTGTCACAAGCCTCCTTGGAGAGCTGGAGCGCACCTCACAGATTGGCGAGTCTACCGAAGAGGCGCTGCAGAATACGATTGACGAGCTTTCCGCTCTTCGCTCGGGGCTTTCGTACACTCTTACAGAGGATTCCGTCACAGCCGCTGAGGATATTCTCTCAAGGCTTCTTGATTATCTCGGGCTCAGACAGTCAAGGCTTTCGAGCAAGGGGTATGAGGATGACGGACAGACCGACGATACCGACCAGCCGAGCGATGACGAAGACGCAGGTGATACCGAGGACGGCACGCCGAGCGATGACGAGGGCACGGGTGACAACGAGGACGGCGAGGAGCCGACAGAGAACAATGCTGAAAAGAACGGCTTTATAGAGTTTTTCAGAAATTTGTTTGAGAAAATAATAAATTGGTTCAAAAAAATATTTAACATACAGGGGGAAAGATGAAAAGAAATTTATTAAAGCTCTGCGTTTTCCTTATCGCTGTGGCGCTTATGCTTTCGATGAGCATAGTTGCATTTGCCGCAGGCGAGGAATACACCCGCGACCTGACGGTGCGCGGAATAACGGTAAGCGCGGGCGATAAAACGATAGACGGCGTCTATTCGGATCCCGTTGACTTCTGGGAGGAGGTTGCAGCAGGCGCACTTATGGATCATAAGATTATTTATGATGCGATAGGCGAGCGCGACTCAATAATTTATACAGCATTCTATCCCGATACCACCACGGGACGCGCGGGAGCTTATACCGACTACGTTTTTGAGTTTGACGGTCAGAGCTACGTGGTTACCGAGATTAATACCGCGGGTGACGGCTCCACCTACATTCCCGTAGGAGGCTTCGTGCTTTCCCTTTATACCGCAGACCATCCCGATTTTGCCAAGGTCGGTGATATAGCGACTCTCGGAGGAGCGAAGCTCACCATTCCCACCAAGGCTGTTGAGTCCAAGGACGGAAAAAGAATAGCGATTGACTCCACCAACGGAAACCGCTCGGGCCCTATGGTTGTCTACTATGACACCCAGTTCGGCGAAAAGACGGGTACTAACGTATGGGGTACAGAGGTTATCTGTCAGTTTAACTTTGATAAAAACACCTTCGAGGTTGTGGGACTTCGTGACTTTGGCGAGGGCGACGACTCGGGCTCCTTCATTCCCGATAACGGCTTCGTTCTCAGCGCATTCGGCCCCGGCTACCGCCAGCTTCTGTCAAAGGATATTCTCTTTGACATTGGAGATGAGCTGAAGCTCGTCGGCTTTGACTACGTGAGATTCGGCGGCACGGTATACGGCGCCTACGATCATATAAATCCCACCAAGGAGTCTAACCCCTTGGGTATGGAAACACCTACGAGCGAGTTCGGCGCCTTCCGCGGACCCGACCAGACTATCGTCTACAAGGATGGCTGGAAGTACAAGGAGTCCACGGGCACGGGTACCAACGTATACGGCTACGAGGCGGCGGTTGACTCTAACGGCATTGTCGTTGAGCTTGGCGTTAACGTATCTAAGATACCCGCAGGCGGCTACGTAATTTCGGGTCACGGTAAGGGACGCGACTTTATTCGCGCTAACTTCGTGCTCGGCGCAACGGTCGAGCTTGACGAGGTGAATAAGACCTATTCGGTTTCCACCACTCTTAACAGCTACTACGAAACGCTTATAACCAGCGTTAATTCCGCTATCGACAGCGCCGAGGCGAGAATCAAGCAGCTTTATGACGTCAATGCAGAGCTCATCCGCGAGAACGTCGAGCTTGCTAAGAGCAAGTTTGAAAGCCTCAAGGCCCTCAAGGAGGACATAGAAAAGAGGCTTGAGGACCCCACTCTTACTGAGGACGAGCGTCTTAGCATGCTTATGAATTATAACAAGAATCAGGTCGAGATTGATAAGATTCGTCAGAAGCTTATCGTGCTTTCCGCAGACAGCAACGCGCTTTCTGCCAGAGCAGTATGGCACAGACCTATCGAAACAAGCTACGCACAGATCAAGGAAAACGTCGAGATGTATAAGCGAATCGGCATCAACCTCGTTTTCGTTGAGACTCTCTATAACGGTTATTCGTCCTTCAGGAGTGACGTCGAGGAATTCCCCTATCACGTCAATCTTGCCAGCGCGTATAACGACGGCAACGGTCACATCTACGATGACTATTTCTCCGCGTTCCTCGCCTGCTGTCTTGAAAACGGCATTGAGGTTCACGCGTGGGTAGAGAACTTCTACGTTGGTCTTAAGCCCGACGCGGAGGTGCTTAAGCTCCATCCCGATTGGGTTATGTACAACGACAACGGCACCACCGTTCAGCGCAACGAGGGCGGCCCCTACTACTTCATCGACCCTGCTAACAAGGAGGTTCAGGATACTCTTATCGAGTATTACAACGACCTTTTCAAGAAGCATCCCGAGGTAGCGGGACTTAACCTTGACTATATCCGTTATCCCGTTTCGGACAAGAGCGAGGACACGGGATATACCATCGCGGCTATGAAGGGCTTCTACGATAGCCTCGGCAAGGAGTTTAACAGCTCTCAGCTTTCCGACAGAGCCAAGATGTACAACAAGTTCAAGCAGCTGTTCGACAAGGATTATCTTCTCGGCGGACAGAAAGAGGCTGACGAGAACTACGACAAGTGGGTAGAGTACCGTATGGGCGTTGTCACAGAGTACGTCCGCAGAATCAAGGACGAGGTCAAAAAGCCCAACGGAATTATGCTTTCCACCTCGGTATTCGCTTCTCTTACCGAATCGACGGGTATGAAGAAGCAGGATTGGAAGTCCTGGTTCAACAACGGCTGGATTGACATCGCGACTCCTATGGCGTATTATAACGACGCCTCCGACGTCAACGCCAGAGTTTCGGATATGATACTCATGGGCGGAAACAACTGCCTCTACTATACGGGTATCGCTTCCTCGTACAGCGGTCTTCCCGCTTGGCAGAATAAGCTTCATATCGAGGCGTCCTACAATGCGGGCGCGCAGGGCTACGTAGTGTTCTGCTCCACTCAGATTCTCGGACACGCAGACGTTCAGGACGCGCTTGCAAGCGGTGTTAACAGTAAGTCGGCGGTTCTCCCTCACGCTGCAATCAGCGACATTCTTGCCGCAAGCTTCGGGGACGTGCTTGACAAGGCTGACAGGCTGTATATCCCCGCGGGCGGTATGACCGAGGAGAAGAAGGCGGCTCTCGCTGAGGCATTCGCCGAAATCGAAGCTATGTCCGCGACTGACGCCGTTGAGATTTATAAGATTCTCGCTAAGGTGCAGAATCTTACCAAGACCAGCGTTATCAAGGCTTACGCTAGCGGTTACTCCCGTCAGAGAATTATCGAGCAGCTTGAATACCTTGCAGATATACTAGACGCGAGAATTTCCATGCAGCTTATCGCAGACGGCGTGTGGGATCCCGAGCTTATACCCACAAGACCTACGGTTAACGAGAACGGAGTAACCTTCCCCGATAACACCCCCGACGATAATGAAACACCCGAGCCTGACACCCCCTCCGAAGGCGGCGACAGCTCCGAGGATAACGAGGAGCCCGAGAAGGAAAACTTCTTCGTCAGAATCTGGCGCGCTATCGTCAACTTCTTCAGAAGACTTTTCGGCATTAAATAATTCAGGTATTAATTAATATTGAAGAAAACCATTGGCAAGAGCCCTTCGGGGCTCTTCGGAAGAGTATTTTTTGATGCTTCGCATCTTTAAATAAAATATAAAATAAAAATAGGAGGAACTTATGAAAAAGTCAAAAATTTTGGCTTTAATTGCGCTTGTGCTTGTTATGACCCTTATGTTTGTTATGACTTCCTGCAAGAAAGACGAACACGAGTGCCAGAGCATCTGCGAAGAGTGCGGTAAGTGTACCGACGCAGAATGCACAGAAGAGGCTTGCGCAGACAAATGTCCCGGCCATAAGCCCGCGGAGGAAAAGACGACTCCCGTTATTACGGTTGAGCCCTCTGAGCTTGAGATTTATGCAGGCGAAGAGGTCGAGCTTATGTTCGGCGTTACTGTTTCCGACCCCGGCGACACCAACCCCAACCTTATTATTGAGGACGACGGCGGCTTTGACGCTGACGAGGAGGGTGTTTACACAATCACCTACAAGGCTGTTAACAAATTCGGCGTAACAGCAACCGCTACAAGAAAGATTACCGTTCTTAAGGCTAAGTCGGCTCTCGTTCTTGCAGTTAAGGCTAACCTGCTTGGCGATACCAAGTGGCCCGCAGGTCCCTATCTCAACTTTGCGAACGCTCTTTATCAGGAGATTACCGCTGATACCACCATCAACACCATAACCAGCGGCGTATTCCACAACACCTCGGATGCTGCTGTCACCCTTACCATATTCGGTACCCACGGTGAGGCTGCTATTATAGACGCTAACGGCGTTGTAATCGAGGGACGCGACGGCTCCGCAGGCAGAATTGTCAACGAGGCGAACCCCGTTCGTACATCCAGCCCTCAGAACGCGACCGTAGTAGTCGGCGGCGAGAACGTTAATCTTTCAGATAATTTTGCTAAGAATATGGTTATTCCCGCAGGCGGCTTTGCAGTAGTAGTACAGACAGGCTACGCTGACAACGGCGGAAATAGCTTTGACGCTGACGGCCGTGGCTTTATGGCTTATAACGTTATCAATCTCTACGGCAACGTAGTATCGCTTTACTGGGCTGACACCAATGAAACTCTCACTACATACAAGGATCAGGCTCCCACTATTGAAAAGAACGAGGACATCGTTGTAGGCGTTGGCGAGCCCACCTTCGACCTTGAGGCAGCTGTTCTTGCAGGCCTTATCGCGAAGGACGACAACGGTACCTTCGACGCTTCTGACGATGTAACCGTTACCGTTACCCTTAAGGACAACGGCGGCTTTGACATCAATACCGTAGGTGAGTACAGAGTTGTTATTACCGCTACCGACGGAACCAACGTCAAGGAAGCTGTAAGAGTTGTTAAGGTTATCTCCGATACTATCAAAATCGAGCTTAACGGAAAGACTCTCACCATCGAGAAGAGCAAATTCCTCTACAACACAGCAGTAACCGCTAACACAACTCCCAAATACGCGGTTATCGTATTTGATAAGAAGTTTGAGGGCACCTTCGCTACCAATGGCTACGGCGCGGCTCTCGTTGTCGACCAGTACGGCAGACTCGTTAAGATATACGACGGCGCTAACCTCGGCTTCTACACCGCTGCAGGTAAGGCTGACAAGGCTCACTTTACAGTGAATGACTATGCAACGGTAGCTTGGTCCGAGCTTGCAGAGGGCGAAACCCTTATCATTTGTCCCAACGACGGCGGTGCTAACGCATCCCGCGGATGGGCTCTCGGACACCGTCCTATAAATGGTGCAGGCTCTATCGGTCAGGTTATCACTCTTCCCGGATTCACCTTCGGCGTAGCTCCTCACGAGTGTAAGGACGTCTGCGCTAAGTGCGGCAAGTGCACCTCCGACTGTGAGGATGCAGTATGCGCTGACAAGTGCCAGGGACACGCTCACGAGTGCGAGAGCGTATGTGAAACCTGTGGCAAGTGCACCGACGCTGAGTGCACCGAGACTGCTTGCACTGAGAAGTGCGAGTGCGTTCCCGCTCACGAGTGCGAGAGCGTATGTAAGTGGTGTGCTAAGTGCACCGACACCGAGTGCACCGAGACCGCTTGCGCTGAGAAGTGCGCAGGACACGAATCCTCTATGCTCGTTTGGATCGGAACGAGCAAGCAGTTTGAGGCAACCGAGGGCAAGTGGCTTTACAACACCGCGGTAACGACCTCCACTGCAGCTAACTACGCAGTCGTTGTATATGACAAGGGCTTTACCGGCGAGTTCACAACCAACGGCTACGGCGTAGCGGTAGTTCTTAACAAGTACGGTAAGATCACCGAGGTTTATGACGGAGCTAACGGCGGCTACTGGCTTCCCGCAGGCAAGCAGGAGACAGCTCACTTCAACGTTAATAACTATGCGACAACCGCTTGGTCCGAGCTTGAAGAGGGCGAAACCCTCGTTATCTTCCCCAACGGCGGCTCTGAGGGCAACAAGGCTCGTCAGATAGGTCTTGACTCCCGTTACCTCTTCGGTCAGAAGATGAATCTCAGCCAGGTTTCCTTCCTCAGCCCCGATAAGACCGTCTCTATCGGCACCAGCAAGACTTATACTGCACCCGAGGGCGCTTGGCTTTACAACACCGCGGTAACTACCGATACCGCAGCTAAGTACGCATTCATTATCTATGACAAGAGCTTCACAGGCGAGTTCACAACCAACGGCTACGGCGTAGCGGTAGTTCTTGACAAGTATGGCAAGATCACCGAGGTTTATGACGGAGCTAACGTTGGCTACTGGCTTCCCGCAGGCAAGCAGCAGACCGCTCACTTCAACGCTAATACCTTCGCGACAACCGCTTGGGCAGAGCTTGAAGAGGGCGAAACCCTCGTTATCTTCCCCAACGGCTACGATAGTAACAATGCTCGTAAGATAGGTCTTGACTGTCGCTATCTCTTCGGTCAGAAGATGAACATTACCGACATTACCTTCGCTGTTCCTCACGCTTGCGAGAGCGTTTGCGCTAACTGTGGCAAGTGCACCGACAAGGCTTGCGAGGAGGCAGTATGCGCGACTAAGTGCGCTTGCTTCACCGTTTCTATTGGCACCAGCAAGACTTATACTGCACCCGAGGGCGCTTGGCTTTACAACACCGCAGTAACGACCTCCACTGCAGCTAACTACGCATTCGTTATCTATGACAAGGGCTTCACCGGTGAGTTTACCACCAACGGCTACGGCGTAGCAGTAGTTCTTGACAAGTATGGCAAGATCACTGAGGTTTATGACGGAGCTAACGGCGGCTACTGGCTTCCCGCAGGCAAGCAGGAGACCGCTCACTTCAACGTTAATAACTATGCGACAACCGCTTGGTCTGAGCTTGAAGAGGGCGAAACCCTCGTTATCTTCCCCAACGGCTACGATAGTAACAATGCTCGTAAGATAGGTCTTGACTCCCGTTACCTTATGGGTCAGAAGATGAACCTTACCGGCTTTACCTTCGAGGTAGCTGAATAATCTGCTATTAGATTTATTTCCTTTTAAAAATACAGCCCCGCTGCTCTCGGGCGGCGGGGCACACCCCAAAGGGAGCTTATAATGAAAAAGCTATTAACTTCTGTATCAATACTGATGGTAGCTGTTATGCTGTTTGCCATCACTGCAGCCGCGTTTTCGTCAAACGTGCTTGATAATCCGAATTATACATACGAGAACGGCTTTAAGTATATTGAAAAGACCGCGAAAGAAAACGGAAAAACACAGAAAATCTTCTACGGCGAATATAATCCCACCGTAGAGGGCGCAGAGTACGAGTGGGTGCTCCACACAATAAAAAATGAAAACGGCACTGTTCTATCAACTGTTATGGACATTGCCAAGGATTATGAAAAGACCACGGGCAGAAAGGTTATGCTCGCTGTTAACGGTGACTATTTTGCAGGCGGTGAGCCTGTTGATTCATATGTTAGCGACGGTGTCGTCGTTAAAAAGGGTAATATGGCGAACAAAAACAGCTTCGGCTTCAACAGTGAGGGCGTAGCTGCGGTTGGCAGACTGACTGAGGTAGGCGTTTCTGTTATCACCTACGGTGAGGACGGAGCGAGAACCTTTACCAAGGTTGACCTTATGAACAAGCAGCCGGGGAAGGGACAGATTGCCGTATATAATCAGCCCGGCAATTATACCGTTTCCAACGCGGGCGTTATGATGCTCCGCACCGACGCTGCCAATCTTACTCAGTATCCGCTTGACTGCACAGAGGCAACCATGACATCGAAGGGCGTTCAGGCGAGCAAGAGCTTTAGCCTTAAGAGCGGTCAGCTCGCGGTTGTCTACACCGAGGAGCATAACGACCTTTTCGCAACCTATAAGTACGGCGCCAAGGTTGGCGTTGTGAATATTCCCGCGGGTGAGTTCGAGGGCTGCGACTGGGTTGTCGGCGGCTACGACGTACTCGTAGATAACTACACGGTCAATACCAAGTGCCACGATGATAACGGCGGTAACGCCGCGGCTCCCCGTACCTTCGTCGGTATGAAGGAGGACGGCACTATGTTCGTGTGCGTCGTTGACGGACGCGGAGCGGGCGGCTCGGTAGGTCTTACCGTAGAGGGAGAGGCAGAGCTTGCGGGCGCTCTCGGCGCTAAGTATGCGCTCGAGCTTGACGGCGGCGGCTCCTCCACTATGATTGTCCGCATCGACGATAAGCTCACGCTGAGAAACGTTCCCTCAGACGGCTCGATGCGAAAGGTCGCTAACGTTATTCTTCTCGTAGAGAAGCCTGCCGCAGAGGAAAATCCCGGTGAGGATAACCCCGGCACTGACAATCCCGGTGAGAATAATCCAGGTGAGAATAATCCCGGTGAGGATAACCCCGACACCAACCCCGACACAGGCTCGGACGACGGGGACGACGAGGGCGAAAATGCTTTCGTAGCATTCTTTAAGAGAATTTTTGAGGCGATAGCCAACTTCTTCAGAAAACTGTTTTCCGGAAAATAAAAATAAATATATATATAAAAGGAGAAAAAAATGAAAAAGATCTTATCAGCTCTGCTCTTGATAGCGATGCTTCTCACGGGTACTGTGGCTCTTACCGCTTGCGGCAACAAGACCTCAGGCGGCGACGAGATTAATATGGACATCGACTTATCGCAGAAGATTGACCTCAAGGTTCTTATTCCTTATTCGGGTAAGAGCATCGAAGAGGTTAACGGCAACACCAACGCCCAGCTCATCGAACAGCTCACAGGCTACAAGGTGACCTACACTCAGCTTCCCGCGAGCGACGCTTCGGGTACTCTTAACACAGAGTTTATGAGTGAAACCCCCTACAACCTTATCAAGCTCACCAAGGACCAGTTCAGCGACCTTGTTAAGGACGACCTGCTCGTCGACATCACCGACGCGCTTGAAAAGTTCGCTCCCGACATTCTCGCTAACATCTCCGAGGAATCCTGGGAGGTAGTTACCGTTGACGGTCGTATCTACGGTATTCCCGAGAGAGCCTCCAGCGATAACATCGAGAACCCCATAGTTCTTAACTATGACCTTATGATGCAGCTCAACCTCGACGTTCCCGAAACTCTTGAGGAGTTCGAGGCAGTGCTCAAGGCTATGACCGAAAAGCTCGGCGCTCCCGCTCTCACCTTTGATAAGTATACCCCCCTCATTCACACAGTTTCTGCCGCATTCGGTATCCACTCCTTCTGGCAGGAGTACGAGATTGACGGTAAGAAGGAGGTTCGCTTCTATATGAACGCGCCCAGATACGAGGAGTATATGGCGTATATGAACAGCCTCTATAACAAGGGCTATATCGACGTTGAGGTTTCTACCAATGACGCCTCCAACGCGGTTAACCGCTTCGTCAACGGCTTCAAGGGCGGCTCGGGCGCTAAGGCAGGTGCTTACGCTTGCTCGCTGTGGACGGTTTCCTCTATCGTTACCTCTCTTCAGTCCAACGGCGTTATCTCCAAGGAGGAGGCGGCAGGCGAGCTTGACAACCAGCTCTGCTATCTGCGCGCTCTCAAGGAGAATGCTGACGCTCCCGAGAAGGTATACCGCTCCAGCGGATATTCCTACGTTACCGCGATTCCTTTCTATATGGCAGAGAACGCAGGCTACGCTCTTGACTGGATGAACTCCAAGATCAAGGATACCGAGGCTGAGGACAACTTCCGTCAGATCGTTCTCGGTGAGGAGGGCGTTCATTGGGAAAAGACCTCCGAGGGCGGCTATATGCCCATCAACCCCGCTTTCGCAGAGAAGGACGACGCTCACATCTTCCTTAACGGCACTAACGAGAACAAGTACACAGGCTACTGGCTCGCGCGTGTAAGAAAGCAGCCCGAGCTCTTCAGAGCATGGAGCGAGCTTATGGAGGATGCTGACGAGGTTGGCGTATATAACCTTGCTGACTTTACTCCCCCTCTTGGCGACTACAACGTATACCGTTCTTCCGTAGAGGAGTATGCTCAGACGCAGTTCTACATTATGCTTAAGGAAGGCACAGGCAACCTCTCGGCGATTCTTAACCAGCTCAACAACGCTAAGGGCTGCGCTAAGGCTACCCAGGATATCAACAACTGGTACAATAACAGCTACAAAAAATGATCTCTTTTAAGGAGTGAAGATAATGAGCTCGCGAAAAAACAAATTGACCCTTGTCGATAAGACGAAAAAATACAAAAGCCTTATCCCATTCGTTATTCCCGCGGTATTGTTCGCTCTTGTATTTTCGTATCTGCCTATGGTGGGTATTCTTATCGCCTTCAAGGACCATCCTAACTTTTTAAGATACGAGGTTTTCGAGGCTTTTTCCAAGTCCAAATGGACGCTTGCGAACTTCGAAAAGCTTTTCTCCGACCCCGATATTCTGAAATACATCGGAAACACTCTGATTATTTCGGTTATGAAGATAGTTATTCTTTTCCCTCTGCCCGTTATTCTGGCTGTTATGATTACCGAGCTCAGAAGCAAGAAGTTTTCTAAGCTGGTGCAGGGCTTGGTATTTTTGCCTCACTTCTTCTCCTGGGTAGTTATCGTAGGTATCTTCAATAACATATTCGGTATGTACGGACCTATCAACAACATAGGAACTGCGCTCGGTATGGACCCCGTTCACTTTATGGGCGAGCCGGGCTGGTTCCGCTGGCTCGTGGTTATCCTTTCGGGCTGGAAGGAGATAGGCTACAGCTCTATCGCTTATATTGCCGCTATTATGTCCATTGACCCCGCTCTCTACGAGGCGGCTAAGATAGACGGCGCGGGCAAGTTCAAGCAGATATGGAAAATCACAATCCCGTCTATTATGCCTACCATCATAGTAATGCTTATTATCCGTATCGGTTATCTTATGGATGCGGGCTTTGAGCAGGTCTACGCTATGCTTAACCCGAACACGCTTGAAACGGGTGAAATCATTGGTACGTACGTCTATAGATTGGGCTTCTTGGCAGGTAGTACCGACTACGGCTTATCCACCGCGGTAGGACTGTTCAACGGTGTTATCTCCTTGCTTCTTATCCTTGGCGCGAACTACATAAGTAAGAAGAAAACAGGAAACGGAGTGTGGTAAATTATGGATAAGAAATTGACTATCAAAAACGGAAAATACAAAATCAGAGAAAGCTCTGTATTTTATACCGTCAATACCATAATTCTGGTAATTATCTCTCTCGTTTGCTTCCTTCCTTTCCTGAACGTACTCTCGGTGGCTCTGTCTACCGCGGGCTTCCAGATTAACTTCAAGCCCGAGGGCTTCACGCTCTACAACTTCAAGTACGTATTTCAGGACGTGGCATTCTGGAGAGCTATGGGTGTTTCCTTCCTCGTAGTTATCTGCGGAACGGCTCTGTCGGTTATCGTTATGTTCGCCGCGGCGTACGCTCTTTCCAAGAAGGATTTCCCCTGCAGAAAGGGGCTTATGGTATTCTTCATTATCGTTATGATATTCAGCGGCGGTATGGTGCCGAACTTCCTCGTTGTCAAGACCCTCGGTCTTAACCAGACGCCTCTGGCGCTTATACTTCCCTCGGTAGTGCAGGTTTACAACCTCATTCTTATCAAGAGCTATCTTGAGGGACTTCCCGGTGAGCTTGAGGAGTCCGCGTCCATTGACGGCGCGAACAACCTTCAGATAATGTTCAAGGTGCTTCTTCCTATGTCGATGCCCTGCGTAGCGAGCGTCAGCTTGTTTACCGCGGTAACTCTCTGGAATAACTACACCAGCGCATTGCTCTACCTCGGAACTGCTGAAAAATGGTATCCGCTCTCTCTTTATATCCTCAACTATATAAACTCCCAGCCCGATATTCTCTCGGGAACTATGGAGGTTATTCAGAAGGATAACATTGAGGCGGCTATGATAGTTGTAAGTATCATACCTATTCTTCTCGTTTACCCCTTGGTGCTCAAGTACTTTACAAAGGGTGTAACGGTCGGTGCTGTAAAGGGATAATATGACCATATGTATCGATATGGGTGCAACCGAAATAAAGGTTGCACCCATAACCCAGAACGAAAACGGAATATCAATAGGAAAAATACAGAGACTTCCCACCAACGCCCATCTTGGAAAGGGCGGAATAGTTGACGCTCTGTATACCGCTATATCCTCTCTCTATTCCATAGATGCGGACGGAGTGGCTATCGCCTCTGCGGGGGATATAGATATTAACACCTCGGTGATAACCTACGCGACAGGAAATCTGCTCGGTATGGAAGGGTTTGATTTTGTGGGCTTTTGTCGGGATAATTTTTCTCTCTGTGCAAGAGCCATCAACGACGCTCACGCGGCTCTACTCGGTGAGGTGGAGTACGGCGCGGGTGTGAATTACCGTGATATGAGGGTAGCTATGCTCACTCTCGGCTCGGGTGTCGGCGGCGCATATTACGCCGATGGAGCTATAGTAACTAACGAAAAGAACGATTTTGGTCGTTTCGGACATCTGTGCATCAAGGAGGGCGGCAGGGAATGTACCTGCGGTAAGCTCGGATGCAGCGAAGCGTATCTGTCGGGCAGGGCAATTCACAGAGATGCCGCTGCTATGGGTATTGACGGATATGATATTTTTGATAAATACGCTCTGGGCGAGCGAAGGAACGTTGAATTCGTGGCTCGGTTCAGAGAAAATCTTGCGGCAACTCTCGATAGGGTTATGGAGATTAGTCCGTTTGACGTTTGTATCGTCGGCGGAGGCGTTGCCGATTGGATAGGAGATCATTTTGACTCCGTTGTGAATGATTTAGGGTATAATATTATACGGGCGTCACTTGGAAACAGCGCGGGAATGTACGGCGCTTACGCCCACTATAAAGAAAATAGATAATGAGGCAGAGATAATTATGAGAACTATTAAAGCGCAGGTAATTGTCTGCGGCGCAAGCCTTGGCGGTACGCTTGCCGCATACAGCGCCGTAAGAGAAGGAAAAAGCACGGTGCTCCTCGAGAGCACGAGGTGGATAGGCGGACAGCTCACCTCACAGGCGGTGCCACCAGACGAGCACCTGTGGATAGAGGAGCAGGGATGCACCCGCTCTTATAGGAAATATCGTGACACGGTACGGGACCATTACAGAAATCTTGAGGGTTATTCTCACGAAAAGCTGGGCGAAAAGTCCTTTTGTCCCGCGGACTCGGAGGTCAGTTTTATTGCCCATCCGCCGCGTCTTGCTCTCTCGATTCTTACCGATATGCTGGCTCCCTTCGTTGAGAGCGGGCTGCTCACGGTATTTACCGAGGCGACCCTTAAGGAGTGCGACACGGTCGGCGACGAGATACGGGGAGTTGTATATGAGATAGACGGCGAGGAGGTACGCCTTGAGGGCGATTATTACCTTGACGGAACCGATATAGGCGACCTTATATGTATGAGCGGCACCGAATATCGCGTCGGCGCTGAGAGCAAGGCTGAAACGGGCGAGGATGACGCGCCCGAGGTAGGAAATCCCTCGGATATGCAGTCTTATATCTTTTCTGCCTGCATCGAAAACAGAAAAGAGGGAGATTATACAATCGAAAAGCCCGAGCTCTACGACACCTTCAAGGAGCTGGTGATGCCCTACGATGAGCATAAGCTTTATTCGATGTACGGACCGAACTCCTCGACGGGCAAGGCTAAGAGGTTCGGTATGTTCCTTGGCGAGTACAACGAAAACGGAGTTGAGCTTTTCCCTCTGTTCAAGTACAGAAGGATAGTATGCGCGGACTATTTTAAGGACGGAAGCCAGCCCTATGACGTTACTCTGATAAACTGGCCGCAGAACGACTTTTTCCACGGCAATCTTTTTGATTGTCCCGAGGCTGAGCACAATCGCTATCTTGCAAGGCAGTACACCCTCGGCTTCGTATATTGGCTTCAGACCGAGGCGCCAAGATACGACGGCGGCAAGGGTTATCCCTATTTTCGTCTGGCTACCGAGTATCTCGGAACCGATGACGGTATTTCAATGGCTCCCTACGTCAGAGAGTCGCGTCGCATCAAGGCTAAATTCACGGTTATTGAAAACGACGTCTGCGACCCCGTGAGGAGCAGCTTCCCCGATAGCGTGGGTGTCGGAAGCTATCCTATTGACCTTCACATCACGAGCCAGACGCACAGCTTTTTCTACAAGCCCACGCACAGATTCACCATTCCTCTTGGCGCTATGATACCCGAGAGAATGAAGAATATTCTGCCCGCGTGCAAGAATATCGGCACGACTCATCTCACCAACGGCTGCTACCGACTGCATCCCGTTGAGTGGAACGTCGGCGAGGTGTCGGGACTTCTCGCCTCCTTCGCTATCGATAATCAGGTAAGACCTGTTGACGTCTGGGAGAACAGAGAGCTATTTGAGAAATTCACCGAGCTTCTTGATAAGTACGGTATCCAGAGATATTGGGATGAGAACAATCTCGAGGAGGGATACCGCCGCGGACAAGGGCTCAAGGTGTTCGCCTGAGCATAGTTTGTTTTGAGGTTTTTTGATATGCTGGCAATAAAAAACGCGAAAATTATACTGGAAAATGAAATAATTGAGGGTATGGCGCTCCTTTTCGACGAAAAAATAAGAAAAATCGTCGCTGTTGGAGATATACCCGATGGCGCACAGATAATAGACGCCGAGGGAGGCTACGTTGCTCCCGGATTTATAGATATTCATATACACGGCTATCACGGTCGCGACGTGTGCGACGCCACACCGGAGAGCATAAGAGCGATAGCAGACGGAATCGTCGAGAACGGTGTAACGGGATTTCTGCCCACCACGATGACCGTCGATATGTCGGTTATACGCGGCGCGCTTGACGCTTGCCGCGAGGTCAGGGACAGCGACGAATACTACGGCGCACAGATTCTCGGCGTGCACGCCGAGGGCCCCTTTATCTCAGCATCGAAAAAGGGCGCGCAGGATGAGAAATACATATTGAAGCCCGACGCGGATTTCGTTATAGAAAACGCGGATATAGTAAGGATAATCACGCTCGCTCCCGAGTGTGACGAGGGCTTCACACAGATAAGGAAAATAGCGGCAGAGACCGACGTCGTGATTTCAATGGGTCACACCTCGGCAGACTACGAAACTGCCTATGAAAGCGCGGAATGCGGTGTCAGACACACAACTCACCTCTTCAACGCGATGACTCCCATGACGCACAGAGCGCCCGGCGTTGTCGGCGCGGCTCTCAACTCGCAGGTAAGCTGCGAGCTCATAGTAGATACCCACCACGTTGACCCCGCGCTATACGAAATGGTGTATAGAATGAAGGGAAGAGGGCTCTGCTTTATCACCGACTGTCTGCCGGCGGGCGGACTCCCCGAGGGAGAATACACCCTCGGTGGCGCTAAGATAATCTATAAGGACAATCTTTGCAGGCTGGAGGACGGAACGATAGCGGGAAGTATTCTGAAGCTCAACAAGGGTGTGTGGAACGTATATACCAACAGCACTATTCCGCTCTGTGAATGTGTGAATTGCGCCTCTCTCAACCCCGCCACAGCTATTGGCGTCGCTGATAGAAAGGGCTCGATTGAGGTGGGGAAGGATGCTGATTTGGTTATCCTTGATAACGAATTTAACGTATTGAAAACTATTATCGGAGGTGTAGTCAGATATGAAGCTTAAGATAGACGCGAGGCTTGATAAGGGCTTTGCCCCTATGGCTCTCGTGTGCAGGGAAATGAGGGAAAATACCGCAGAGGACGGTCAGGACCTTATCGTCGCGGTAGAGAGAAATCAGGGTTGTACGTACGTTTACAGAACGAGAATTTATAGGGACGGCACGGGTCACGACGAGGAGAACTGCAAATTTATTGACAGAGTTGCTAAAACTCTTCTGTGGGTAGCGGGCGGATATAAAATCACCGTTGCGGGTAGCAGAGTCGTCGGTGAGTATATCAAGAGCACCTTCTGCCACGGCGGAGCGAGAGATTTTGACGCTCGATTTATGGAGAGGGTGTATGAGAGACCCTTCGAGGTTATCGTTACCGACCTTGAAAACGCGCCCGAGGAAAAAAGCTCGGCTGCACCCGTTGGCAAGCATCTTGACGGATGCCGAATCGGCTTTGATGCGGGCGGATCTGACAGAAAGGTGTCTGCTGTCGTAGACGGTGAGACGGTATATTCCGAGGAGGTTGTCTGGTTCCCCAAGCTCAACTCCGATCCCGAATATCACTACGAGGGAATCCTCAACGCTATGAAAACAGCCGCGTCTTATATGCCGAGGGTTGACGCTATCGGTGTGTCGAGCGCGGGAGTCTATATTGACAACAAGATTATGGTAGCATCTCTCTTTATCAAGGTGAGTGACGAGGACTTTGAGAAGAGAGTCAAGAATATGTACCTCGACGTTGCGAGGGAAATCGGAGAAAATATTCCTATCGAGGTTGCCAACGACGGCGACGTAACCGCGCTCGCAGGAGCTATGAGCCTTGAGGATAACGGTATTCTCGGTATCGCTATGGGTACGAGCGAGGCGGCAGGCTACGTCGATATGGACGGCAATATCACAGGCTGGCTCAACGAGCTCGCCTTCGCGCCCGTCGACTACAACGAAACCGCCGCTGTTGACGAGTGGTCAGGGGATTATGGCGTCGGCTCGAAATATTTTTCTCAGGACGCGGTTATTAAGCTCGCGCCCTTCGCGGGAATTGAGCTTGACGAGGCTCTTTCTCCCGCAGAAAAGCTCAAGGTCGTTCAGGCTCTTATGAAGGAGGACGACGAAAGAGCGGTGGCAATCTATGAGACGATAGGCGCGTATTTTGGATACTCGCTTGCTTACTACGCGGAGTTCTACGACATCAAGCAGGTTCTCATTATGGGCCGTGTAACGAGCGGAAAGGGCGGAGAAATCCTCTTGAATAAGGCAAGGGAGGTTATCGCCTGCGAGTTCCCCGAGCTCGATAAGAAAATGACGCTCAATATCCCCGACGAAAAGGCAAGGAGAGTAGGACAGAGCGTTGCGGCGGCAAGCCTGCCGAGGATTAAGAAATAAGTATGATTTACACTATAAAAAACGGTACGACCGAAATTAAGATAAGCTCGCTTGGCGCCGAGGTCAGAAGCGTTATACATAAGGGCAAGGAGCGCGCCTGGCAGAACGAAACGGGCGAGTGGGCAGGATGTGCCATTCTTCTGTTTCCCTTCGCGGGATTTAACCGACTTATATACGACGGCGTCGATTTTGGCATAAGTAAGCACGGCTTCTGCAGAAATGAGGAATTTACACTCGTCGCTCAGGATGAAAATAGCATCGAGTTTTCGCTTGGCGCTAATGAGAGAACGAGGGCTGTCTACCCCTACGATTTCACCTTTAACGTAAGATATACCCTGAGCCCTGACGGATACGAGGTGACTTACATAGTCAAAAACCCGAGCAACAGGGAGATTCCCTTCGCCGCGGGAGGACACGAGTCCTTCGCGCTCGATAAAGAGGTGCGCGACTACTACGTCGAATTTGAGAGGGACGAGAAATTTGACTTCCTGGTTCATAACAGCGAGGGTATGCTGACGGGTGAGACTGTCAATCACGGCGAGGGCAGAACCCTTGCGCTTGAGAGGGAGTTCACCGACAACAGCGCCACGGTTATTCTCGGAAATATCAATTCAAGAAAAGCGACTCTCAGAGAAAAGGGCACGGATGAAAAAATCGTCGAGATAACCTTCGACGGCTTTTCAAATCTGCTTTTGTGGCATCCGCACGGCTCGAAAATGCTCTGCATTGAGCCCTGGCAGGCGCTACCGTCATACGCCGACGAGATAAAGGAATTCAAGACACGGGATGGTGTGAGATGCCTTTGTGCAGGCGAAAAGATCAGCTTCACCAGAGCTATCAGCTACTAATTTTGTAATATATACTTTATATATTAATTAACACGCGTGTGAGGACAACCGCTGGGGCAAATCTATTTTTATTGCCACCGGATATAGCGGCCAAAAGAACGCAAGAAGGAGAAAATATGTCAACTGTAACACTCAAGCACGTCTACAAGATCTACGAAAACTCCGAGAAGGGCGTAACCATTCAGCGCCCCGCAGTGTCCGATTTCTGTATGGAAATCGAGGACAAGGAATTTATCGTTTTCGTAGGACCCTCAGGATGCGGTAAGTCAACAACCCTTCGTATGATCGCAGGTCTTGAAGAAATTTCGGACGGCGAAATCTGGATTGATGACAAGCTCGTCAACAACGTAGCTCCCAAGGACAGAGATATTGCGATGGTATTCCAGAGCTACGCGCTTTATCCCCATATGACCGTATATGACAATATGGCGTTTGGTCTTAAGATGCGCAAGGTTGCCGACATCAAGAGAGATAAGGAGGGTAATCCCGTTCTCGATGATGAGGGCAACGAAATTCCGATAATGAGAAAGTACACCAAGGCTGAAATTGACGAGAAGGTTATGGAGGCTGCCAAAATTCTGGCTATTGAGGAGTACCTCAAGAGAAAGCCCAAGGCTCTTTCGGGCGGTCAGCGTCAGAGAGTTGCGCTTGGCAGAACCATAGTGAGAAACCCCAAGGTATTCCTTCTTGACGAGCCTCTCTCCAACCTTGACGCGAAGCTCAGAGGAACGATGAGAAGCGAGATTATCAAGCTCCACGACAAGCTCGGCGCGACCTTTATCTACGTAACGCACGACCAGGTAGAGGCTATGACGATGGGTACCCGTATCGTTGTTATGAAGGACGGCTTCGTCCAGCAGATTGGCGCTCCCCAGGAGCTCTATGACCATCCTGTCAATACCTTCGTAGCAGGCTTTATCGGCACTCCTCAGATGAACTTCTTCGACGGTCATATCACACCCGACGGAAAAATCACGTTCGCTAACGATCAGACCATTACTCTGTCTGCAGATATTCTCGCTCAGTACGACGCGGAGAAGATTGGCGACGGTCTTGATATCATACTTGGTATTCGTCCCGGCGACCTCAAGGTTGCTGCAGAAGAGGGCGATATGACGGTTAAGGCGAAGGTCGAGGTTATCGAGGCTCTCGGCAACGAAACTATAATCTACGCCAATATGGACCTTGACGCAGAGGCTGATATCGAAAAGAGCGCGACGAGCATCACCGCCGCGGCGAAGCTCAAGAAAAACCCCCAGCGCCACAGCGAGATTATTCTCGGCTTTGACGAGGAGGCAATTCATATCTTCGAGAAGGCTACCGAAACCAGCATAAGAAAATAAAAATACATAGGAGTCACTCCGAAGCGAAAAAGGGTACGGCGAAAAATGCCGTACCCTTTAATTATTTTATGGCTAAAAATAAGCCATATATGCGTCGGTGCTTATCTCGCTCAGCGCCTCTCGCAGTATTCCTCAAACAAATCGTTTGGAGTACATTCAAGAATGTCGCATATAGCCTTTAAATTCTCGAATTTTATCCCCTTCGTCTTGTTGTTGACAATGTTGTTAAAATTCTGATAGCTAAGACCGAGCTGTATATACAGCCAATATTTGGTTTTGCCCTTTTCCTTAAGAATATCAAGTATACGAAGCTTCATTTCTTATCCTCACGTTATGTAATGTATCAATAAGATAATTATATATATTTTTGCATTTGACTAGTAGACACATACAATATATAATGTATACATAATATACCGTCGGAGTAAGAGATGAAGGAAGCAAGGATTGATAGGCTGGGGAGATTGGTTATACCGAAACCTCTGAGAGAGAAACTATCAATAACTACAGACACACCTTTAAAAATCAGCTCTGAGGGCGGCGCAATTCGTATAACCCCTACTGAACGCGTCTGCGCGCTGTGCGGTAGGATAATATCGGACACAGCTTCCTTCCGTCTGTGCGAGGATTGTATTTTGATGGTGCGAGGGGAATGACTCGGGGAGAAAGTAAGTCCAACAAACAGCCAAGCGACTCTGAAACAAAAAAAGGTACGGCATCTCTCCGTACCTTTTTCTATTTGACTAAATCAAGAATTATATGCGTTGAGTATAGCCTCGACGATGCCGTTCAGAACATCATCGCTAAGTTCCACACAGGCTTTAACGAAAATAAAGTTATTTCCATCGTATTTGATGGTATATCTTACCTGGTCAAGCAGCCCTTCCAACAAAAATTCCTTTTCAATCGTTAAAAGCTCGGGGTTAAATGCTTCGATTGGCTCTTTGGATGACGCGTACGTTACACTAAAGCCGGCTTTGTGATTGTTGATGTCCAATTCACCCGATGGATAAAATCTCTCTGTGAGCTTAACCCACAGGCAATCTTCTCCATCAGTGCAACCGTCATCAAGAAGTATAAGAACGTTCCAACTTAGGAAATCCATACTTGAATCATCAAAAAATTCTTCAAGGCTTGTAGGATTATCCCCGGTGTGAGCTATCTTGTCAAATTTGTATAAAACCTCATATTTTCCTTCAAAGCAATCGAAGAAAAGAAATCTATCGCCATCAAAGTCCTGCTCGTTTATAAGGTCTAAGTGGTTTTTTACCTCTTCATAGGTGGGGAGATATATCACTTGACTACATCCACCTATTTTCTGTGTTTCCTTGTTTCCCTGTGACCCAGATTGTTCTATCGAGGCTTCTTGGTCCGGATTTTCTTCGGGCTCTTGACAAGCGGTGAGAGAGAATACCAAAACCAATAAGGCAAGAAGTGAAATAATTTTCTTAATCATATAAAAGCCCTAGCCTTTCGTGTAATTCTTCTATCGTTAATTCGCCGTTAATAAATGCTGTATAGTCTGCATCGGAGAGCACTATTATACCATTATGTGTTATATAGGTTGTACCATTATTATTGTATGCAACATTTAAAGCAGCGTTTTCTCCTTTTAATCCGAGCGGCGTTATATAGCCGTTGTCAACCTTCGCTCGGCAAAGAACACAAGTTTCTGACATACCCTTAACAATATGAACACCAACGCCTTCATAACCGCAGGCGCAGGTTATCGAATGCTGTGTTCCATTGAGTTTTCCCTTATGTCGCTCATTGATAAAAACCTTGTACTAATGAGATTATATCACATAAATAATCATCAATCAATAGATATATATAAATTTGTATATCAAGTATAAGCAAAAGGTTTCTTTATTCACGATATTTTGTCAAAATATAGTAATCTTTGCTAAAAGAGGTTAGGGTAACCAAATATTAAAAACTCATGCCGTAGACTCAAGCCGAAAAAGAGGCATTTATATAAAGAAAGAGCAAGAGCGAAGAAAATGAGATGCACCGCTATGAGCCTGTGCTCAAGGTAGCCTCAAATTCTTCTTTTCTTGCTCTTTTCGTTTTTTGTTAAATTATTTCAGATTTACGTCTGCCCTTGTGTATTCACAGCTATCTGCCTTAACGGTAAGCTCTATGCCGTCTGCGCCCTCGGGTGGATAAATCGTCGAGGACATAGCTCTGCCGTCCTCGAAAATCTCCACGGAAAATTCATCCATAACGATAGTCAGAGTTACCTCGTCCGAGGCGGAGTATGGCATACGGCGAATACCGCTGAGCGAATCAGCGTCCTTTTCCTCGCCTGTTATAGCCTCGCCCGATTCGGAGCGGTCAAATACCCACTCGCCATTCGAAAGGGTCAGCTTGGTGGAATTTTTGCCGTCTGTACGCAGTCTTAAATCAAGCGCCTCAAGACCCGTCGCGCGAAGGGTGATAACACCCGTGAGCGCCTTATCGTAGAGCCTATCGGACAGGGTAGTCTTAAATACCTCGGTGGTGCTGACCCTGGGCTCCTGATACAGCCTTCCGTCGTGTATAATAGCGCTACCCGAAAAGCAACCGTTCTTGTCAAAGTCATCTCCGGGATAAAGAGCGGAAAGGGTCTTTTGTTCGCTTGTGCATTCTTCCTCCCGCCCTTATAGCCTGACACTTGACAAAACCCGAAATATCCTATAAAATAATAGAAAAAACACATTGGAGATGATACGATGGAAGAATTACGTTTGCTTGGAAAATTGGTTAAGCTTTCTGATTGTCCCGTTCTGTTTCGCGGCTCAACCGATGCGAATTGGCAGAATGATTGGCAGGTGATGGCAGGGCAGTGGTATGCTGAGGAGGGCTGGCTCATCGGTGGCGAGCGAGGCAACCAGGGCGGTATTTTGTTCAGCAAGGAGAGCTTTGAGTGCGATATAATCTTCTCCTTTACAGTCAGGACCGTGCTCCCCGCAACCCGTGACCTTAACGGCGTGTTCTGCGCTCATTGGGATGAGGAAATCGACTATCTCGGTAACGCCTACGTGTTTGGAATTAACGGCTGGTACGAGCACAAGAGCGGTATTGAGCGCAGTCCGGAAACAGGACTTCGTGCGCTGACGGGCGCATATACCTATACACCAGGTAAGGAGATTCGTATAACCACGGGCATAATCGAAGGACACAGCTTCCTCTATGCAGACGACGTTTTGATCAGCGAGCTTATTGATCCCCACTATATCAGCGGCGGTCACGTTGGCTTCTCCCCCTATTGCACAATGCTCGCCATCAAGGACGTCGAGGTCAGACGTGCAGTCTGGACACCCTTTGAGCAAAGCTACGAGCCCGAATTCTAAAAAGAGCGCACAAAGCGCCTCCAAAACTCGGAAAGTATAAAAACTTCGTCTACCGCCAAAAAAATATAAAAACCGGATTTACAACATCGTGGCGTGCAAGACATCGCCATCTGCGAAGATGACCGCTAGGTGTGCTCTCTGATGAATGGAACTGAGATACCGGTTATGCTTTGAATACAAAAAAACGGAAGAAGGTATCGATTTACCCTCTTCCGTTTTCTTACCTAATTCCAGTTATCAAAGTCAAACCAAAGATTGCTGTTTCCTTTGCTCTCTGTTCTAATCTTATCTTGAATTTGACGATAATCGCCGGAACTTAATTGGCTCCAAGAATAACCGTCATAAATAGTGGTGTAGGTCGCACCCGTGCCAACTTTTTTCATTTCTGCTTGTTCAAGTTTTCCGAGAATAATGCTATCGATCGGGCAATCGGCGTTAGCAAAATTGTCCACCATATCCACAATAAAAATATCGTCATCCAACTCCAACTCTGCTCGACATATAAATAAGCAAAGATATAGCTTAATAGCGATATTAAACATTTTCTGAATGTGTCCAAACGAAAGCCTTTTATCTCCGTCAAGCTTTTTTATACCTCGGAAGCAATCTTTTATTACTCCCCAATTTGAATCAATTATCTGCTCTTTGTCCGTGGGTGATTTAGCATATGCTTTGAAAACGTCAAGAAACTCTTTTGTTGAGATTACTCGATCAGAAAAATAATCATCAAAATCCGAGGGAACATCTTCTTTCTTTATCTTTTTTCTCAACACCTTTAGCAACGGCATTTTATATTTATCTTTTCTCTTGTATGTGCTGATCTCACCTTTAGAAACTTTTGTGTCATTTATGCCGTCTTCGTTTTTTGAAGTGTGCCTAAAGGCGTCGTTCCATCCAATTCTCAAGCAAGCAATAAGGATTTCATTTTGGCTGTTGTTTTTGTCTTCTGTTTTATGTTCTCTCGCCCAGACAATTCGTCCAAACTGTACTCCCATCATAATTTTAGTTTGAAAAACTATAACGTTTTTGGCGGTAACACCACCATATTCATTTGTATCCATAGTAATATTTCCGTAATTCCTATAAAAATTATATCTCATTATAGCATAACGTGACTGAAAGTTCAATTCCCATAATGCAATATAATTATATCAAAAATAAATAATTTCGTAAAGAACAATCAACAAAAAAATTCAGCCACCCGAAAGGGCAACTGAATTTTTTTTGTTTTAGCAAGTAAATGTAAAGCAACATTTACTTTTTCTTGTTAATTGTTTTGCTGAATTGAAATTGCGTTTGGTTTTTCTTCACTATAATTTGCTCTGAAGAACTCCTCACCGATAAATATACGTGTAAGCCTTCGGTATTTAGGATAGCATCTGATAAGAGGTATCGCAGCAAACGTATAGCGTCGCTCCGTCATTTCTGGCTATTGTAATATTCTGCGGCTGTCTCGGAATATTTCCAGAGCCTTTCTACAAAGCTTACAAGCTTTTCATCATTTCTGCTGAGGCAGAAATTATAGTATGCTTTAAGATTGTATTCGCCGCTTATATTTGTGCCGTCAATAGTGTAGGAGACGTTGGATATAATCATATACGCAGAGGTGTCAAGACAGAAGGCTGCGCGGCCATCCTTCAGAGTGATTACATCAAAACCGCACTCCTTGGAATTTACGTAGAAGTGATATTTGTCGTATGCGTATATCGGATTTCCATTCTCGTCGGTTTCAGGAGTGAAAACGAAGGTGGGGGCATCACCGATTGACAAAGCGGCAGATGCCAGTCCGTTCCTCTCTAGCTTAGCGGTGACAGAGGAAATGTTGGGAGTTGACGTAGAATCGTAGTTCTCGCCGATGAGAGCGTCAATCTTTTCGCAGGCGGAAAGAACTGCTTGCTTATCCAATTCTGTTGCAAAATAGGTGTATGCGCTTCTTACGTAGGACAGCATATCCTTGATCAATCTCTTTTCAAGGTCTGTGTAGCTACCGCTCAGAATTTCACTTGAATACTTATCAAGCGAAATTGTTCGGCTTTCTATATTGTTACCGTCGTTCGTTGCAACCTTGACATGGAGGCTTATTTCGCGCATAGCCTGCGTCGCCCCGAGAGGAACAGACAGCTTATAATACTGCTTATTCGACAGAGTAACCTTTTCCAGATCAGTGAGGTTGGTATATACCTGTCCGTCGAGTGTAAATTCCACAACTTCATTGATGGTGGGAATATACACGTTGATCTCGATATTGGAATGAAGCGTGATGTTTACGAGGATGCTAAGCTTATCGGCGTCCTCATCAACCTTGCCGTGGCCACATATATCGCAAGAACTTTCGCTTGTGCAGGCTGCGTTATTGAGCTTTACTCCATCATTACAGCTTAAGCACTCCTTCCAATGCTTTCCGTTGCCGTATATCCAATCGGAGAGCTGGTGCTCGCTTGTATCGAGAACAAGCACTGCGTTATCGGTGTATGCGATAACGGTGCCTTGTGCGGGGGAAACGTTCAGGGCAGAGAAGGAGGTCTTGTCACCGCTAAACGTATTGCCGAAGTTCGTGAACGTACAGCCTTCGCCAACGGTAATAGCCTTCTTGGGATCGTAGTTTTTAAGCGAAGAGTAATAATCGTTATAGCTTAACGCCTCGTCCGAATAGATTAGATCGCCGTTGAGCACATAGCCGTCAAAGGAGCAATCCTCGAAGCTTATGGTACCGAAGTAACGGTCGGTAAAGTTATTGTGTTCAAAGAAATCCTTCACGGAACTCGAGGTGTAATCAAAGAGGGTGCCAGTTGCTGTAATGGATGACTCCGTGGTAAAGACGCCTCCGTTGTGGTTGGCGCTCAGAGAGTCAGATGCGTTGTACAGCAGTATGCCGGAGTCTCCGTGTATTGTACAACCTTTAATCTCCGCTTTCAGAGTTATCGCCGCAGCGCCAAGTGCGTTGAGACGCAGAACACCGCATTTGCTGCTGGTGATGTCGGAGTACAGGAAGCTTACGTTAACGTTAGAACCGTCAGCGGGAGATCCCATGTTCACAAGGTAGCCCTTAGAGATAACGGTCAGATTGTTTTTGTATTCCTCACTACCGATTACGATAGTTCCCGCGCAATTAACATTAATGGCATCAGCGGTAGAATCAAAAATGAGTTTTCCGCCCTCCTTCGAAGAATATATACGAAGAGTGAAGCCTTCTGCATTAAATGCCATTTTGTTACCGGAGGAAAGCGTCAGGGTATGACCTGCAAGATCAATATCTATGGTAGCTCCGGTAGCATTCAAGAAGGTTGATGCCGAGGAATATTTCAGATTCTTTCCTAAGGTAAATTTGATTACCTTGTTTTTGTAGTTTGCGTTGCTGTAGGTGGAAAGTATATTGGAGAACTCAGTGGTATTATAGTCGGTGCTGACACCGTCCACAGTTACTTTGCAGGCAGGGGCAGGGGGGGCCACAGGCGTTGTGCCTTTGATAAGATCGCTGTAGGTGTTACCGCCATCCGTGGATATCTGCCACATATTGCGCTCGCTGACGAATTTGAAAAGATATCCCTCGTCGGTTGTGAATCTGTAGGTTTTTGCCGCGGTAGCGCGTGTGATCACATCATTCAGGCGGAGAGAATACGTAACGCCGTTCACGGTAAGCTGGGATGCTCCAAGATAGGCGGGAGTGCTGTTCTTTTTCCAATATTCGGTATAGCCTATCGGGTTTTCCCAAGTGATGGCAACGGCAGTCGAGGAAGAAACAACCTCAGCAGAACCGGAGGCATTGGTACGCGCGAGAACGCAACCGGTCGCGACATTGACCACGGAAGAGCGGAAGGACAGAGGATTTTCTTCGGTAAAGGTGGTAGCTGAATTTTTGAAGCTACAGCCCCTGCCTATAGTGATCGAGGAGGCGTTTTTTATAGGCACATTTTTATCAGTCACGCCAATGGACATACCGATAAGGTCACAGCCCTTGAAGCTTGCACTTCCGTACCAAAGGTCATCGCGGATCAGATATCTCGACGACGAGTTATCCGTTTTGTAGGTGTCCGTGAAGCTACATCCCTCTGCATCAATAAAGCTCTTGTCCGATGCGCTGTATGTGGAGTAAACAAGGCTGGAAGTCGATCCGCTGAATTTGAAGGTTGCATCTCTGAGAGTAAGCTTGTAGTGGTTTGGCGGAGCATCTGTTCCGTTTACGTTGTTCGTCAAAAGAACAGCGTTGGAAACGGTACAAATAACGTTGTTGATTGCAAGATTTAAGGTAGCACCGCGCTTGAAGTTTCCGCTGGAATATACCATGTATCTACCGCTGAAGGTGAGCTGTGAGTGGGCTGTCGAGCCAATCGTCAAATTGACAACCGATTCCTGATTCGAGCGAAGGTAGAAAAGATAGCCGGTTCCGAGAGATATGCGTCCTCCCGTCTTGGAGGTAATCACCGTCATATCCGAGCCGGTAGAGCCTACGTCGAAATTAATCAGATATGAATCAGAGGAGGTTAGGCTGTAACCGTTCAAATCCAAGGTGAGGTTTATAGGAGTCGTGAAGGAGATCGTATTTACAGCAAGGTTCTCGTTAAGCTTAAGTGTGATTTTCTCACCACTGAGGCGACGGACGTGCTGCCATATTGTCGCCCAGTCGTAGGTGTATTCCTCGGGTATGTTTTTCGAACCGATGTACATCGTGCTGGATACGGGGGTGGCGGTATGGCTAAGGTAGGCTGTATAGCATTCTCCGTAGGTGAATTTACTTACCGGGGCTCCGTTTAAGTAGTATACCCAGCTCCATTCATAAAGGTTACCCTCGCTCAAAGAGCCTGCGGGCAGAGTAAGATTGGGGGCATCAGGCGCGGTTTCGTTAAAGCGGCGCACAGATACATGAGAGGGGTCATACTCGCCGCCGACCTCGACAGAGCTGTCGGTAACGTAGTTAACGGTGTAAAACCTTGTACTGATAGGAAGGGAGGAGAAGCTTGCGCCTCCGTTCTCCGAAAGCTCCCAATATCCCTTGGTGGAGTTCAACCTGAGCACAAGCGAGCTGTTGGTGGAAGCTATACCGAGGCTCTCAAAGCTGTTTCCTCCGTCGGTGCTGATTGACCAATATCCGCCAACAACCTTTATCTCGGCGGATTTGTAATTGTATGCGTTGACCAGGGGCTGATAGTTTTTACCGTCCTCGGTAACCGAAAGCATATCGTCCTTGACTATAACCTTCTCGGGAGTTTTGTTTATAGTAAAGCTGTCGAACTGCTTGGGGGTAGAGCCGTCGAGGAAGTAGGATTTAAGAGAAAGCGAGTTGTCAGATGCCGTAAATATAACAATACCCTTACGGTTTTCGTCGTTGGAGTAGGCTATGTAGGCGTCGTCGCTCGAATGTGTCTTATCGCGGAAGCTCGAGCCCGATGCTGTGGTTCCGGCGATGTAAAGGGTTCCCTTGGGATCGTTAACCACACCGTTTGTTACCTTGTCGGAGGATACGGTGTTGCCGGTAAGCATTAACTGGCTCCTGGAATATACGTGATCGTGACCGCTCAAAACAACGTCAATTCCAAGCTCATTAAACTTGGGAACGAGAGCAGAACGTAATGTTTTTACAGAATTTTCGGTGCTATGTGATCCTCCGGAAAAGAAGGAAAAATGCAAAACCGCGATTCTCCAAGTGCATTCGGGGTTGTTCGCGATAGTGTTCTTCATAAATGCAATGTGAGTAGCGCTGTCTGTGTTCTCTATGTTCAGGTGCATAAAGAGAACGTTTCCGTACTTATAGAAGTAGTCGGAGGAGGTGGTGCTGACTCCGTATTTGGAGCTGAGGTTAGGCAAATTGAAATGATCTGCGTAAAGAGTGGAAGTATCGTGGGGAGGACCTATCGTGGTAGCGATAGCGAGAGATGACAGATGGTCGGTAAGGAAGTAGTCATAGTTGCTTTCCTCGGTGGGGTCATTCGTCTGGTCACCGCCCGATACGATAAAGGAAACACCGCCAAAGTTACTTTCTATCTTGTTTAGTGTGTCATTCCAGAGAACTCCGTGCGACGAGCTTGCCGTCTGAGGATCGGCAACAAAGGCAAAGGAAAATTCACCCTCGAAGGCATGTACCTCAAAGGAGTAAATGTCAGACTGTGTATCTCCGACAACAAGACGGTACACGTAGCTCGAGTTTTCTTCGAGATTGTAGAGGGTCGCCTTGTACGAATAGTAACCGCTCTTGGTTGCTTTCACAGAAGACGCCTTCGATACCGAATATTCCGTCGGGAAGCTGCCATTCTGCGATTTTGCATAGTGAACCTCAGCGGGCGCGTCGTACTGCGAGTACCAGGTAAGGTTCCTTTGTGTTTCGTCTGCGCCAACGTTCATTACAACGCTGGAAAAAGTTGCATCCGTAACGGTTGCTCCGTTGACCGTCGCTGCAATTGCTATTGTGCTGAATAACATAGAACAAAGCAAAAAAGCGAACAGTATTTTAAGTATGTGTTTTTTCATTTTAAGTCCCCTTTTTCTGCATATTACACACATTTACATAAAACTGTATAATTTATTATAAAGTATTTTACTTAACAAATCAAGATATTTTATATCTTTACGAGTTAAATTCTGTTCTATGTTTTTTGTACAATTTCTATAAAAACATATCGTCTGCAGGGGCTTTTTGTAATTTTGAAAGAAACGAACTTCCTGCGGCAAACGGACTTTTTGTGTATCTGTTACGGATTTGCGGTATACATGCACTGGTAGGATTTTAAGATAGAGAAGGGAGGGGGGCACAATATATACAAGGCGAGTGATTAGCACTTGGCGCAACACGAAGCGCGCCCAAAGGGCAGAAGGCCATGAGGTTTAAATCCCATCAAGCTCCACAACCAAAAAAGAAAGAACTCAATCGCCCGAATGGGTAATTGAGTTCTTTTGGTTGCGGAGGTGGGATTTGAAAAATGATGGTGGGTTATCAGCTATTCGTCGGTCGGACACGACGAATAACGCTGTATTCCGCCACCGTATAGGCGGAATGGACCCCGAAGCGCACTTCGCTTTGCTTGCGCGCTCAGGTCATAGAGCGTAACTCGTGAGGTTCAAACCCCACCTCGCACCATTTTTGCTAA
>JAEIGA010000794.1_pt1 | contig 46987 bp, 44 predicted proteins | sample 9270691 | NCBI WGS metagenome assembly JAEIGA01 (sample SAMN17057246, study PRJNA624740) | gut metagenome | biome: biome; isolation source: fecal sample | host: Bos grunniens | place: China: Xizang | collected 2019
GGGGACGGTTCTCTGTGTTGACAGATAAAAGCAAGGGGCGGTATCCCCGCCCCCTGCAACGGGGTCTGCACAAACCACAAGCGCCGCCGCAGGGGCGAGCATTGGTCGCCCGTTGGGATTTGCGTAAGCCGTAACGGGTGATTCGTAAACCGCCCCTACGATCTTGATTTCAGGCCGCGCAAACCTAACGGGACGGGAGACCCGTCCCCTACAAGAGAATTAGCATTTTGCGCAAGCTGTAAACAAAAATCCCGCCTGCACGGCATCAGCCGTGCAGGCGGGATTTTTATCGCTGTCAGCGATAAATTCTTCCGGGAGTAACGTAGTTTAAGGGGTTGACGCGCACGCCGTTCTTGAGCACCTCGAAGTGCAGGTGCGGACCCGTCGACTGTCCCGTCGAGCCGATCAGACCGATGGTCTGATTGCGGGACACCGTCTGCCCCTTCACCACCTTGATGGAATTCAGGTGAGCATAGGCGGTGGCGAGCCCGTTCGCGTGCTGAATCTTGACGTAGTAGCCGTAAGCACCGTTCCAGCCGGCATAAACGACCTTACCGCCGTCCGCGGCGCAGGCCGCCTTATTACGCACCGTGACAGGGCCGTTGGCGATATCCAGCGCGTAGTGGCCGCTGCGCCAGCCTCGGGACATATTGCTGCAGATCGGCACCGGCCAGGACATCTTGCCCTTGGTCACGCCGTCGCCGACGACAACCTCACTGCCACTTGCATACACCGGCTTGGTGCCGCGTTCGACAACCTTGGTGACCGGCTGCTTCGTGACCGTCTTGGAGATCGTCTTTCGAGACGTCTCGACACCGTCGATATACGTCACCTCGGCGACGATATCCTGGCTGCCCTCCTGCCCTTGGGTCTTAACCCTCGACCAGGTGATGAGCTGACTCGTGTTGTTGGTGTACACCGTTTTATAATCGATCTTCTCGGTGTATTTAATGGTCTTGATGACCTTCACCTGCAGAAATGCCTGCGGCTTCTGCACCACCAGCTCATCCCCGACACGCACGATATCGGTTTTGGCAAACGCAGGGTTCATCGCCCGCAGCTCGGCAGTGGTCATATTGTTGCGCACCGCAATGGTGCTCAACGTGTCGCCCGCCTGCACGGCGTAGGTCTTCTTAACCACCGCCTCGGAGGTGAGTTTCGCCTTGAGCGCGGCCGTATCCGTAACCGACGCCGCAGGGAACAGTCCCTCCACCATCTTCACGTCCTGAATAAACTCCGCGCGCTGAGAGGAATCGTTCTTATCGTAGCGGCCGTCCTTGAGGCTATCCAGCACGGCGTTAAGCTCCGTAGACGATTCCATCGCGCCGACAAACGCGCCGTCGACATACAGACCCGTCGCCTCGGCGATCGAATCGCCCGCCGTATGCAGGATCGCGTCACACAATTCGCCGTTATCCATCACGGCGTTATCGCCCTTGATGGCGATGGAAAGCTTGGGGCTCGCCTCGACCGAGAAGGAGTTGTCCACGTTGATCACGCGATTGGTGGCCAACCCCGCCGCCTCGTTGTACACGAGGGCGTTGTCGATATAACCCAGCGGCTCGCCGCGATAAGTCAGCTCCAGACAGAACTTCGTATTCGCCCACGCGCCGACAGTGACGCAAAACACGATCAGCGCCGCGGCAGGGCCAACGAACAGCCACGCCTTAGCAAGTTGATGCCGATGGCGGCGATAGGCGCAGGTGATCAACTGCCCCAGACAGGGAAAAACAGCAAACACGCCCTGCTTCGCCGCGACTGCCAGCTCACGCCCCGCAACGGGAAATCCCGTGAGGAAAAACTTCCACGCGCGACCGAAACGGCGCACACGGCGGGTGACCGTCCGCCGCCACAGAAGCGTCAGCCACCGACGAAGCGGTGCCGTTGCCGCGACAAGAGCGCGGCGGGCGCGGTGCAGCCTGCGCAATACCCGCATCCCCATGCCGTAATGGAAGCGGTAGACCGCCTCATTGGCGGCCGCCAGTTTGGCCAGAAATGTGCTTTTTTTCTTTTTTATATCCGCCGATTTTTTCGGCGCTTTTTTCTGTTTATCAGACAAACATAGGCCTCCTTTATGCCGTTCCGCGGGGTGCAAACGCCCGCCGAACGCGTTGCACGCAGTCGGTTTCGTTCCACAAAAAAAGATTACAAATCTGTAACCTCTTGCATATTATACTATTAAATCCGCCAAAAGGCAATGCTTTTGGCGGATGTTTGGTTCTTGTTCACAAAATTCTCGGCGGTTTTTGGTGACTATGCCGAGGAAAATTTCCATCATTTCGGGTATTCCAAGCGCTCAACGGCATAGTCTTCCAGCACCGCGGCCTGCGCCGCCGCCCAACGCTTCGCCTCGGGCAGATCGTGCTCGAGCCAGTTACCGCACTCCACCTGGGACGCACCGGGGATCGCCCCGTCAAAGGTGGCGGTAAACGCCATTGCCTCGCGCATCAGCGCGATCGCATCGGCGTGATCAATGCCGCGGACGAGAAAATAAAAGCCCGTGCGGCAGCCCATCGGACCAAAATAGATGATCCCGTCCTTGTGCGTGCTGTTGCGCACAAAGGTCGCGACCAGATGCTCGATGGTATGCATCGCCGCTGTCGGGAGATAGGGCGGTGTGTTCGGGCGCACAAAGCGCACGTCGTACGTGATGACGTCCCCGTCCACGCGAGAGATGTACATCCCCGGCAGCAGAGTGTCGTGGTTGATCTGAAAGCTGGCGATATTTTCCATAGTGACACGACCTTCCTTCGTGCTATTTGCATATAGGCAGTATACCAAATTTGTCGAAAAAATGCAACCCCGTCCCGCTGACAATGGATTTTTCTGTAAATGGAAAAAAGTGTTTGCAAATCGTCTTTTTTGTGCTATACTAATTTTGCATAGACAAATTTTCCATGGAGGTATAGCAGCATGAAAAAGATTCTTGCTCTGGTTTTAACTTTGGTTCTCATTATAGGTCTGTCCGTTCCGGTGTTCGCGGCGAAGAGCGCCGGCGGCACGGTGTATTTCAAGGTCGTCGTCGTTGACGGTAACGACCACAAGGATGCACCTGCCGGCACCACACCCGACAACATCGCTTACAGCACGGTCATCGACGGCAAGTCGATCAAGGTGAAAGCGAATGCGTCGAAGGGCGACTTCGACGGCTGGGTCATCTACAAGGCCGACGGTAAGCCTGCAGTCAAGGACGTGGACTATAAGGTGCTCGGCGCGTTCTCGCTGACCGATCCCGAGATCGAGATCGTCCCGCTTGCCACCATCGTCATCACCGCGAATTACGAAGGCGTCAAGACCGAGACCATCCTCGTCAACGACGAGGATGAGTCCCCCGAGACCGGCGACAGCATCGTCGTCGTGCTGTCCGCTGTCGCGCTCATCGCGCTGTGCGGCGCGGTTGTTGCGAAGAAGCAGCTGGCGAAATAAGCAATCTTTTGTAAAGCGGGGTCCCGCGATGCAGACGCATCGCGGGACTTTTCTTTCACAACGCCAATTGACACGGACACATCGTTGCTTTATAATAATCCTACAATCACAGAAAGGGGACTTCAGCGTATGGAACAGACGAATAAGCGCAAAACCGGTTGGCGGATCGTGCTCATCGCCGCATGCGCGATCGCCGCATTGTGTGTCATCGGCATCATGGCCTACATGCTGCCCCGCTGGCTCTCCCTGAACAGAATCGTCACACCCGCGCCTATGCCGACCATCAGCGGGGACGAGCTACCCGACAACCCGATCAATTTCGCCGCTCTGCAGGCGAAAAATCCCGACACTGTCGCGTGGATCCAGATCCCCGGCACCGTCATCGACTACCCCGTGATGCGCAGCGGAGAAGATCGCGCGGAAAATTTCTACCTCGACCACAACAGCGAAGGGAAATCCCACGTTGCGGGCGCAATCTATATGCAAAAGCTCAACGATGCGGATTTTTTCGACCCGAACACGGTGCTGTACGGACACGATATGCGAAACGGCTCGATGTTTGCCGGACTGCACCGCTACAAGAAAAAGGCCTTCTTCGATGAGCACAGCACCATCACCGTCTACACGCCGGGGCACATCCTCACCTATGAGATCTACTCCGCTTTTGTATACGACAACCGCCACATTCTTAATTCCTTTAATTTTTATAACAACGACGATTACGCGGCGTTTCTCCAGCAGACGCTGAACCCCGCCTCGATGACAAGGCAGGTGCGCGAGGGCGTCTCGGTGACCACCAACGCCCGCATTCTGACGCTGAGTACCTGCACCGGAATTTCCACGCAACGATATCTCGTGGTAGGAGTGCTGACCAATGACCAACAAACAAAATAAACGCCCGACGCGCCGCCGCATCCTACGGACAGCGCTGATCGTTTCGGCTGCAATCGCGGTGCTCGCACTTGTTCTGGCGAGCATCTATTATGCACTCTTTTGGCGCGGGCGCGTCTCCTTTCTTGAACGCGATAACAGCATCGACACCCCCGACACCCTCGTCGACAATGCTGAGGACGCGGGCAAGCTCATCACCTACAAAGGCGAGACCTACCGCTATAACAAATCGGTGATCAGCCTCTTGTTTATGGGGATCGACAAGACCGACATTCAGGCCGGCGGCGGCTACGGCAAAAACGGGCAGGCGGACAGCCTGTTTCTCGCCACGCTGAACACCGACAACGGCGCCGTTCGCATCATTCCGCTCTCCCGCGAGAGCATGGTGGACATCAACCTCTATGACGCCGACGGCAGCTTCATCGGTACTGAGAAGCGTCAGCTTTGCCTCGCCTACGCCTATGGCGCAACCGCACAAGAGAGCTGCGAAAACACCGTCCGCTCCGTCGGCCGTCTGCTGTACGGAATGCCGATCGATGGCTATATCGCCATCGACTTCAACGGCGTCAAGGCGCTCAACAAGGCCGTCGGTGGTGTCGAACTGACCGCCCTCGACGATATCAGCGTTTATCACGAGGGGAAACACCACACTCTTGCCATCGGGCAGGCCGTCCGTCTGGATGACGTGACCGTTCTCCCCTACCTGCAGAGTCGCGGCGACGATCTTGAGGCGAATAACCGCCGTATGCAACGGCAAAAGCAGTTTTTGGAGGCCTTCATCCGCATCGCCGCAGACAACGTAAAGAAAAACTTCACCTTGGTTGAAAAATACTACAACGCGGCTAAGCCCTTCGCTGTCAGCGATCTGTCGCTGTCCGAGATCACCTATCTCGCGAGCACCTATCTCGTCGGCGGACAGCCCGCCATTGAATACCTGCCTGTCACGGGTAAAAGCCAACTGGAGGGGGAACACGTCGCCTTCGACCCCGACGAAACCAGCCTGTACGAAGCCGTACTGGCGGCATTTTACACAAAAGAGAAATAAGCGGAAGCTCCCGATTTTTCGGGAGCTTCCGCTTATTTACTCTCACAAAGATGCATAGGTGTAAAGGGACCCAAGACAGATCAGAGGAGTATTGTCCGCACGGGAGGCGTCCAGCGCCGCGGCGTACGCCACCCCTGCCGACGGATAGGCGGTCGACGGCACGCCGAAGCTCTCAAGCAGACGTGCGTAATCCTCTCCCGCCAGCGCGCGGGGATTGTCGGGTGTGAGCACAAAGGCACACCCCGCCACCGTCGCGAGCGTGCGCGCAATCGCGTGATAATCCTTATCCTGTAGAACACCCGTCATCACGTACACCTTTTGACTGCCGAAATAGTGGCGGATGCCATCGACAGCGGCGGTGATGCCCTGCGCGTTGTGTGCGCCGTCGAAGATGATCGGCGGATTGTCCGCGAGCAACTCAAACCGCCCGCGCCAAACCACCGTCGCGAGCCCCTCGCGCACCGCGCTCTCGGAGATATCGAGCCCCGCATCACGCAGAATATCCACCGCCGTCAGCACCACCGCGGCGTTGCGCGGCTGATAGGTACCGAGCAGGTTGAGCTTTACATCCTTATATGCGCCGAAATCGAACACCGCTCCGCTTAAGTCCGCGCGGGTGACGGTCAGCGCGGTATAATCCACCTCGTGAAACGCCGAACCGCGCTTTTCGGCGGTGTCCGCGATCACGGCGCGGGCGGCGGCATCCTCCCCGCCGTACAGCACGGGACGGGCGTCCTTGATGATTCCCGCCTTCTCGGCCGCGATCTTCTCAACCGTATCGCCGAGGAACGCCGTATGATCCAGCGCGATGCCCGTGATGACCGACAACAGCGGATTGCGAATAACGTTTGTGGAGTCAAGTCGGCCGCCCATTCCCGCCTCCAGCACGACAACGTCACAGTTGTGACGGCGGAAATACAAAAGCGCGATCGCGGTGATGAGCTCAAACTCGGTCGGCTTGTCCGCCATCGCGTCGGCGACGGGACGCACAAACGCCGTTAAGTCGGCGAGCTCTTGCTCGTCGATCATCTCGCCATTAATCATTATCCGCTCGTTAAAGGTCTTAATATACGGGGAGGTAAACAGACCCACCTGATACCCCGCGCTTTTCAGGATCGCCGCGGTCATCGCGCAGAACGAGCCCTTGCCGTTGGTGCCCGCCACGTGGACAAACCGCATCCCTTCCTGCGGATTGCCGAGCGCCGCGCACAGCGCCGTGATCCGCTCAAGCCCGGGCTTGCAAAACGTCCAGTTGACCGAATGGATATAATCGAGTGCTTCCTTATAATTCATTGCGCACCTCACAGCATCGCCCGCAGGGCCTTGTTTTTCAGCAGAGCAACCAACAGCAGGCCCTCCGCCGCGCCGACAATGGCGTAGTTGAGCAGCCGCCACAGCAGCAGTGTCCCGAACGGGATGGTGTAAAACTGCGCGAGACCGAAGCTCTTAATCGCCACCGAGCCGAGCAGATGCGCCGCAGCGACTGCGAGCGTCACCCGCAGCGTGTGGGGCAGCTTGCCGCCCACGCGATAGACCGTACCGCCGACAAGACCGATCGCCGCCGCGCCGAGGGTGACCAGCGGATTAATCGCGTAACCGACCGCCAGACAGCCGATAAGATCGGCGACCGTACCGACGAGTGCGCCCGCCAACGGGCCGAACGCCATGCCTGCAAGCAGGATCGGCAGGTTTTCGAGGCTGAAGCGCAACGCTTCGCCCACGGGGAATTGCAGAAATTTTCCGCACACGATGCTCAGCGCGACGAGCAGCGAACACGCCACCGTCACCCGCAACGGGCGGGGGGTGTTTCCTTTTTTGGACATAAAAAATTCTCCTTTCCAATCGCCGTCAAGGCAGACCAAAGGAGAGTAGAAAAACATCCTGCAGCGGATGCAACGGCGCATCACAAACCCGCTCGCGGATTTCTCGTTTACGGGCAACTTCCCATCCCGTAACACTAAGCGCACACCGTCTACTCTGCAACGATCTGTCCCCTATTGTATACCTGCAAACCGGTTTCGTCAAATACTTTTTTATTTTGTGTCGATTTCCGTGAATTTTGCCCCTTGACTTTACCTGTCATAGTGGTATAATGAGCGCTTGGAAATAGTAATTTTCCTTATGAATGAAAGAAGATGACACTATGCAAGCACTCCTCAGTTTATCCATCGCGGTGTTCGCGGGGCTGATGCTCTCGCGCCTCGCGAAGGTCGTCAAGCTCCCCGCCGTCACCGCCTACCTCGTCGCGGGCATCCTTATCGGTCCGTACGTGCTCGGCGCATTCGGCGTACCGGGGCTCGGCTTTATCAGTATGGAAGACATCAAGACCTACAGCATCCTGTCGGACGTGGCGCTCGGCTTTATCGCCTTCTCCATTGGCAACGAGTTCCGCCTCGCCCAGCTCAAAAAGACGGGACGCCAGGCGACGGTCATCGGCATCGTGCAGGCGGTGTTCACCACCGTCGTGGTGGACGCGGCGCTCATCGGGCTGCACTTCCTCATCCCCGACAAGCTCCCTCTCCCCTCTGCCATCATCCTCGGTGCGGTTGCCTCGGCGACCGCACCCGCCGCGACGCTAATGGTCGTGCGGCAATATAAGTCGAAGGGTCCGCTCACCGACATCCTGTTGCCCATCGTCGCACTCGACGACGCGGTCGGCCTTATCCTGTTTGCGGTGTCCTTCGGCATCGCCCGCGCGCTGATGGCGGGACACATCGATGTTGTCTCCATCATCCTCGAGCCGATTCTCGAGGTGGCGTGCTCTCTGCTGCTCGGCGCGCTGATGGGCTTTCTGTTCAACTTCTTCGAGCAGTTCTTCCACTCCCGCTCCAAGCGCATCGCGATGTCCGTCACCTTTGTGATGATGACCGTCGCGCTGTCGATGCTGGAATTCCATATCGCGGGGGTGCACATCGCCTTCTCCCCCCTGCTCGTGTGTATGATGCTCGGCACCGTCTTCTGCAACATCTGCGACTTCTCCGAGGAGCTGATGGACCGCGTCGACCGCTGGACAGCGCCCCTGTTCGTGCTGTTCTTCGTCATCAGCGGTGCGGAGCTGGAGCTTTCCGTATTCCGCGACCCCGTCATCGTGTGCGTGGGGCTGGTGTATATCCTCACCCGCTGCCTCGGCAAATATTTCGGCGCGCGCAGCAGTGCCTCGCTGACCAAGTGTGACCCCAACATCGTCAAATATCTCGGCATCACCCTGTTCCCGCAGGCGGGTGTCGCGCTCGGTATGGCGATCAAGGCGGAGGCGCTCGGTCCCGAGGGCGCGATCGTCGCCAACATCACGCTGTTCTCGGTGCTTGTCTACGAGCTTGTCGGTCCGTTCCTCACCAAGATCTCCCTGCAGAAGGCGGGCGAGATCCGTCCCGAGGGCAAGACCAGCGCCCGCGACATCGCGCGCAAAGAGATGGAATCCAAAAACGCGTAGTTTTCACAAGTCTGACAGCCGCGGCCAAATCGGTCGCGGCTGTTTTTTGTTAAATACTGTATTTTCCTATTGACAAACCCGCAAAATCTGCGTATACTATATTTAACGATTAAGTTAAATGTAAATTGTTGGAGGTGCATTATGAGCTTACAAGACACCCTGCGTGCGCTCGCCGACCCGACGAGGCGGGAGATCCTAAACCTGCTCAAGGGCGGTACACTGTCCGCGGGCGAGATCACCGCACATTTTGCCATTACCGCGGCGGCGATCTCGCGGCATTTGTCGGTGCTCAAGGACGCCGATCTCATCCGTGACGAGCGCGACGGCAAATTCATCCGCTACACACTCAACGCCTCGGTGCTGGAGGAAGCGCTGTTATGGCTGACCAACCTGAAAGGAGATAATTGATATGATTAGAAAAAATCTAAAGAAACTGCTGCTCACATCCGCGGTGATCCTGCTGCCGATCTTGGCGGGCGTTATTCTGTGGGATAAGCTGCCCGACAGCGTTCCCGTCCACTTTGGCCCAACCGGTGAGGCGGACGGCTTTGCAAGCCGCGGTGTGGCGGTGTTCGTGATGCCACTGTTTTTGCTGGCAATCCACTGGCTGTGTACTCTCGCCACCGCCGCCGACCCGAAGAACAAGAACATCGACAAAAAGGCGCTCGGTCTGGTGTTGTGGATCTGCCCGATGATCTCGCTTTTGGTGAACGGCGTCGTCTACGTCACGGCACTGGGCATCGCCATCAACATCCTGATGGTGTTCGGGCTATTTTTCGGCTGTCTGTTCGTGGTCATCGGCAACTATATGCCGAAGTGCCGCCAGAGCTACACCCTCGGCATTAAGCTGCCGTGGACGCTGAACGATGAGGACAACTGGAACCGCACCCACCGTTTTGCGGGGCGGCTGTGGACGGTCGGTGGATTGGTGGTCATCATCACCGCTTTTCTGGGTGATGCATTTGTGTTCGTCTTTCTCGGTCTCGTCCTGCTGATGGTAATCATCCCGACGATCTATTCCTACCGCCTGTATAAGAAAACAAAGTGAGGTGCTAAACATGCTCTCTCGAATACACGCTATACGGGCCATTCTGCCGCCGCACGCCGCTCTTCTGGTCAAGAGCGAGGTAAACCGCTTTTACCTGACGGGTTTTCGGTCGAGCGACGGATTTGTGCTCATTTCCCGTGAGCGGGCAGAATTTTTCACCGACTCGCGGTATATCGAGGCGGCGCGCGCCACCGTGCGGCATCTCGCCGTGTCGCTGTCTACCGACGCGATGGCGCACATTCGCGAGTGGCTCGCCGCCGAGGGGATCACCACGCTGTATATTGAAGCGGGCGCGACCACCGTTAAATCCCTTGCCGCGCTGAAACAGGCACTCGGCGAGGTGACCGTATCCGAGGAGGACACCTTCGATCGTCTCATCGCCGACCTTCGCTGTGTCAAGACCCCCGCCGAGCTTAATGCGATGCGACAAGCGCAGAAAATGACCGACGACACCTTTGCATACATCACCGAACGTCTTGCCGTCGGGCGCACCGAGCGGGAGATTATGTTGGATATGGAATACCATATGCGCCGCCTCGGCAGCGAGGGCGTCGCGTTTGACTTCATCGTCGTATCGGGCAAAAACAGCTCGCTGCCCCACGGGCATCCCACCGACAAGGTTGTCGAGCACGGCGATTTTGTTACGATGGATTTCGGCGCGGTGGTGGACGGCTACCGTTCGGATATGACCCGCACCGTCGCGGTCGGAGCGGCCAGCGACGAGGGGAGGCGGGTGTATAACACCGTGCTCGCGGCGCAAACCGCTGCCCTTGCCGCCATCCACGCAGGTGCGGTATGTAAGGATATCGACCGCGTCGCGCGAGACCTCATCGACAATGCCGGGTACAAGGGTTGCTTTGGACACGGACTTGGCCACAGTGTCGGTCTGGACATCCACGAGATGCCTGCCCTTAGCCCGCGGTGCGACACAGTGCTGAAAGCAGGCACGGTGATGACCGTCGAGCCGGGCATCTATCTCGAGGGTAAGTTCGGCGTGCGCATCGAGGATATGGTGATCGTCACCGAGGATGGGTATGAGAATCTCACCAAAAGCCCCAAGGAATTATTGATCCTGTAACGGAAAACCCCGCGTGTGAATTCACGCGGGGTTTTCCTTGTGTTTTGCGCCGCTTTGCGGTATACTGTTGAAAAAGGCGGTGAGGCTATGCAAACAAAACCGATGACCGTGTCGGGGCTGGCAAATTATCTGCGGCAGTGCCGTGCGGCGTTGCCGCGGGATGCTGTATTCGTGCGCGGGCACGACGCGCCCGACACCGACGCGCTCGTATCGAGCATCGCCGAAGCCTATCGCCGTCATCTAACCGACGGCACACCTGCCGTGCCGATCATTCCTGCGGAAAACCTCCCCGCCGAGATCGCTTATCTGCTCGGGGATGAGCTGACTGCGTCGCTGCTGTTCGAAGAGGATATTTCCGCAAAAATCGCCGCATCCGATACGCGCTATATTCTCACCGATCACCACAACGTAAACGGGCGGCAGGTGATCGCCATCGTCGACCACCATCTCCCGAGCGAGGGAGTCTCCCTCGACGGCATCGACGCGGATATCCGCCCCGTCGGCGCGGCGACCACGCTGGTCGCACAGCGCTGTCTGCAGGACGGACTTGTCCCCAATGCGGCGATGGCGCGTGTCCTGCTCGGCGCGATCCTTATGGACACCGAGGGATTGTCCCCCGCCAAGACCCGCACCGAGGATCGCGTAGCGGCTGAGTATCTCACCGCCCTATGGAGCGGCGATCCCGCCGCGCTGTTTGCTGACCTGCGCGGGCGGCTGCTCGCCGAGACCGAGCTTGTCACCCTCTACCGCCGCGACTATCGCCGCTTCGGGGACGCACTGGGCTTCGCGGTCATCAAGGTGTGGGACACCACCCCCGTCGACGAGGACGCTCTGCGCGCGATGCTTGCCGCCGACCGCGAGGAGAGCGGCGTTGCCGCCGCCCTCGCGAAGATCACCCGCTATGGGCAGGACGGGCTCAAGGACGAGACCTACCTCATCAGCGCGCCGCCCACGCTGACGCAGACGCTTGCCGACGCCATCCGCCGCGCGGCGGGGAAGGCGGCGACCGTGTCCGTACCCGATCGGATCGACCTGCCGCACCCGGCTGCGCACCTCTCCCGCAAGCGGCTGACGCCGATTTTGCTCTCGCTACTCAACAAACCGTAAAAAGGACGAAATTGTACTAGCATTTTGCATAGGCTTGTGCTACAATAAGGAAGTAATATGCCCAGGGGGCAAAGAAAGAAGGGTATTCAATGGATGCTATGACCAAAAAGGAACTGTCCGTCGTCGCGACCAAGATCCGCGCGTCGATCATCGAGGGCACGTTCCACGCTAAGAGTGGCCACCCCGGCGGATCGCTGTCCATTGCGGACATACTGGCCTATCTGTACTGGAAAGAGATGAATGTTGACCCCTCCGATCCCAAGATGGCGGATCGTGACCGTCTGGTGCTGTCCAAGGGGCACGCCGCGCCCGCGTTGTATGCGGCGCTGGCACACCGCGGCTATTTCTCCACCGATCTCATCCCCACCCTGCGCCACGTTGGCTCGATCCTGCAGGGCCACCCTGATATGAAGCACATCCCCGGTGTGGACATGTCCTCCGGCTCGCTCGGCCAAGGAATCTCCGCCGCCGCCGGTATGGCGCTCGGTGCCAAGCTCGACGATGCGGGCTGGCGGGTGTTCACCATCCTTGGTGACGGTGAAATTCAGGAGGGACAGGTCTGGGAGGCGGCGATGTTTGCCGCCGCAAAGGGGCTCGATAACCTCGTCGCCGTCATCGACAACAACAACCTGCAGATCGACGGCACCGTCGAGGAGGTCAACTCCCCCTACCCCATTCCCGAAAAGTTTGCCGCCTTCGGCTGGCACGTCATCGAGATCGACGCGCACGACTTCGATCAGATCGAGGCGGCGTTCGCCGAGGCGCGTGCGGTCGAGGGTAAGCCCACCGTCATCGTGCAGAAATCGGTCAAGGGCAAGGGCGTATCCTTTATGGAAAATCAGTGCAGCTGGCACGGCAACGCCCCCAATGCAGAGCAGTACGAGATCGCGATGGCGGAGCTTAACGCCACGCTCAAAGAATTGGAGGGTTAAGAGATGGCTGACGTGATCAAAAAAGCCACCCGCGAAGGCTACGGCGAGGCGCTCACCGAGCTGGGTGCGAAAAACCCCAACGTGATCGTAATGGATGCCGATCTCGCCGCCGCAACCAAGACCGGCGCGTTCAAAAAGGTGTTCCCCGATCGTTTCATCGACACCGGCATCGCCGAGGGGAATATGATGAGCATCGCGGCGGGGCTTGCCACCACCGGCAAGGTGGTGTTCGCCTCCTCGTTTGCTATGTTCGCCGCAGGGCGCGCGTTCGAGCAGGTGCGCAACTCCATCGGCTACCCCCACCTCAACGTCAAGATCGGTGCCACCCACGGCGGTATCTCGGTCGGCGAGGACGGCGCGACCCATCAGTGCTGTGAAGACTTCGCACTGATGCGCTCCATCCCCGGTATGACCATCCTCAACCCCGCCGATGCCGTCGAGGCTAAGCAGGCGGTGTTTGCCGCCGCCGAGATGGACGGTCCCGTGTATCTGCGCTTCGGTCGACTGGCGGTGCCGGTCTTCACGGATGAGAATGAGCCCTTCATCATCGGCAAGGCGAAGACCCTCGCCGAGGGCAGCGATGTCGCCATCATCGCAACAGGTCTGCTCGTCAACGAAGCGGTGAAAGCCGCCGAGACGCTGAAGGCCGAGGGAATCCGCGCCCGCGTGCTGAATATGGCGACTATCAAGCCCATCGACCGCGAGGCGATCGTCGCCGCGGCGAAGGAGACGGGCGCGATCGTCACCGCCGAGGAGCACAACGTCATCGGGGGCCTCGGCAGCGCAGTCAGCGAGGTCGTCTGCGAGACTGTTCCCGTACCTGTCGTGCGCGTCGGTGTCAACGACACCTTCGGTCAGTCGGGCCCCGCCGTCGAGCTGCTAAAGATCTACGGCCTCACCGCCGAAAACATCGTCGCCAAGGCCAAAGAAGCCATCGCGATGAAGAAATAAGATAAAACCAATCCGCCCCGCTGTGTGTTTGCACAGCGGGGTGAACTTTTTGTAAACGAAAGCCGCCCATCGGACATTCCGATGGGCGGCTGCTGTGTTTCGTTTATTTCGCGTAGTCGACCGCGCGATTCTCGCGGATAAGGTTGACCTTGATCTGACCGGGGTAGTCCATATTGGACTCGATCTTCTTCGCGATGTCGCGCGCGAGGATGACCATCTCGTCGTCCGAGACCTTGTCGGGGCGCACAATGATGCGCACCTCGCGACCCGCCTGAATGGCGAAAGACCGTTCGACGCCATCGAAGCTGTTCGCCAGCTCCTCGAGCTTCTCGAGACGCTTGATGTAGTTCTCGAGATTCTCACGGCGAGCGCCGGGGCGTGCCGCCGAGATCGCGTCCGCCGCCTGCACAAGGCAAGCAACCACGGTCTTGGCTTCCACGTCGCCGTGGTGTGCCTGAATGGCGTGCACGACGGCTTCGCTCTCTTTGTACTTGCGGGCAATATCCACACCGATCTCGATGTGCGAGCCCTCGACCTGATGGTCGACCGACTTACCGATATCGTGCAGCAGACCCGCACGGCGAGCAACCTCGGGATCAATGCCGAGCTCGCTGGCCATAATGCCGGACAGGAACGCGACCTCCATCGAGTGGTCGAGCACGTTCTGACCGTAGCTGGTGCGGTAGCGCAGACGACCGAGCAGCTTCACGATCTCGGGATTCATGCCGCGCAGACCCGTCTCGAGGATCGCGCGCTCGCCCTCTGCCTTGATGGTGTTCTCCACCTCGCGGCGGGCCTTGTTGACCATCTCTTCGATGCGGGCGGGATGGATGCGGCCGTCGGAAATGAGGCGCTCCATCGCGATGCGGGCGATCTCGCGGCGAACGGGATCGAAGCCGGACAGCGTGATCGCCTCGGGGGTATCGTCGATGATGAGATCGACGCCGGTGAGCGTCTCGATGGCGCGGATGTTGCGACCCTCGCGGCCGATGATGCGGCCCTTCATCTCATCGTTGGGCAGCGGGACAACGGACACGGTACTCTCCGCGACCTGATCCGCCGCCACGCGCTGGATCGCGTGGGAGATAACGTCGCGGGCACGCAGGTCCGCCTCCGCCTTAAGCTGCGTCTCGTACTCGGCGAGCTTGACCGCCTTGTCGTGCTGCAGCTCCTCGCTCAGGCTACTGAGCAGGTATTCCTTCGCCTGCTCCTTGGTGAAGCCGGACAGACGCTCGAGCAGCTCATACTGGCTCTTCTTAAGCGCTTCCACATCCAGCATACGCGCCTCGACTTCCTTCTGACGCTCATGCAGGGCTTCCTCTTTTTTCTCGTAGTTTTCGATCTTGTGATCGAGGGACTCCTCTTTCTGCTGCAGACGGCGCTCCTGGCGCTGTACGTCTGCTCTGCGCTCCTTGATCTCCTTCTCGGATTCGTTGCGCAGGTGATAGATCTCGTCCTTTGCCTTGACGATGGCTTCCTTCTTGGCAGCCTCCGCCTGTGTGCGGGCATCCTTGAGGATGCGCTCGGCCTCGGCCTCCGCAGAGCCGATCTGAGCCTCCGCCGTTTTCTTGCGGTGGGCAATACCGGCGCGATAGGCAATCAGCGCCGCCACCAATCCGCCGATGACCAGCGCGCCGACAGCGGCACCGATCAGGACGGGCAGTTCAAAAACTGGCATTGGGATACACCTCCTGTAAAATGTTGTTTACGGGCTTTAAGGCGTTCCCGGGGGACTTGTTCAATTTTGAAAGACCGAACAGGTCGCAGACACCGACCTGAGTTATTCAAAAAGCCGTATCAACATACGGATAAAACCCCCACGGGGTCGCCGAAAAACGATTGGCATCACCGCAGCCGCCGACGGCATATTGCCTCCGCCCGCCGCTGCTGACGAACGGCTCGGTCCGCACAAGACAAGACCTTACCGCTTACTATATTACACCATTTAACCAACCGTTGTCAAGGGCAGATGGGCATAAATTGGTATATATTTCTAAAAAACAGCCCGCTTTTTTCTTCCACGTAAACGCCCGCACCACCCGACACCGACCGCATACAATGGTATAGGAGACCTCAATGACGAAAGGGTGAACGGTGTGGCGATCTTACAGGTGGAGCATCTGCGGCAGGTCTATCAGTCGAAAAACGGCGAGACGGTCGCCTTACAGGATATTGACTTTTCGATGGAGAAGGGCGAATTTTACAGCATGGTCGGCCCGAGCGGCTGCGGAAAATCCACCCTGCTGTCCATCATCGCCGGTATGCTGTCCGCCACCGGCGGGCGGGTGGTCGTCGCCGGCGAAACAGTCACGGGACCGAGCAGCCACATCGGCTATATGCTGCAGCAGGACAATCTGCTCGAATGGCGCACCATCCGGCAAAATGTGCTGTTCGGGCTGGAGATCCGCCGTCAGCTCACCCCCGAGATGTGCGCGCGTGCCGACCGGCTGCTTGAGACCTACGGGCTATCCGCCTTCGCCGACCGCCATCCGTCCCAGCTCTCGGGCGGGATGCGCCAGCGCGCGGCGCTCATCCGCACCTTAGCGATCAACCCCGACATCCTGCTGCTGGATGAGGCGTTCTCTGCACTGGATTACCAGACGCGTCTGGAGGTCACCGAGGACGTCTACCGCATCATTAAGCAGGAGCAGGTGACGACGCTGATGGTCACCCACGACATCCCCGAGAGCATCAGTATGGGTGACAAGGTCATCATTCTGTCAAAGCGCCCTGCGATCATCCGCGAGATGCTGCCCATCCGCTTTTTCGCAGGCAACCGCACCCCCCTCACCTGCCGTAATCAGCCGGAATTCGGACAATATTTCAATCATATATGGAAGGAACTGGGGATGAATGAAGCACTCAAGTCGACCGGCATTGTCGCCGGAGAGAACCCTCTACCTTAAGCAGAATAAACGCCTCGCCCGCCGCATCAGCCTATGCCGCTGGGGCGCGCTCGTGTTTTTTCTGCTCGCGTGGGAGGGAGCGGCACGGCTGGGGTGGATCAACAGCTTTATCTTCAGCCAACCCTCCCGTATCCTGCGTACCTATCGCACGATGTTCCAAGAGGATCTGCTGTACCACATACAAGTCACCGTTGGGGAGACGCTGGCGGGCTTCCTGCTGGGCGCGGCGGCAGGCGTGCTGCTGGCAATCCTTCTGTGGTGGAACGAATTTGTGTCCAAGGTCAGTGAGCCGTATCTCGTCGTGCTCAACAGCCTGCCGAAGATCGCCCTCGGCCCCGTCATCATCATCATCGCGGGCGCGGGCACCAAGGCGATCGTGTTTATGGCGCTGGCGATCTCGCTGGTCGTGACGGTGCTCGAGATGCTCTCGGGCTTTCGCGACACCGACGAGGGGGCCATCCGTATGGCACGCACCTTCGGCGCGACCAAACGGCAGATCTTCACGAAGATCGTCTTTCCCGCCAATATCCCGACCTTGTTCGACTCGCTCAAGGTCAACATCGGTCTGTCGCTCGTCGGTGTCATCGCGGGCGAATTTCTGGTATCCCGCGCCGGACTGGGGTACCTCATCGTCTACGGCGGTCAGGTGTTCAAAATGGATCTGGTGATGGGCAGCGTCATCATCCTCGCCGTGACCGCCGCACTGCTGTACGAAGCCGTCGCGCTGATGCAACATCTCGTCGGGCGACGCTTCGGTATGCGGTAGAGTGAGATAACATCTATACACGAAAGGATGCGTTTGCTTTGAAACACGCAATTCTCAAATGGGTGGCGGTAATCACCGCCGTCGCCGTGCTTGCCGTCGGGCTTGTCGGCTGTAAAAAGGACGAGGACGGGCTGCAGAAGGTGCGGGTGTGTGAGGTCACCCACTCCATCTTCTACGCCCCGCAATACGCCGCGATCGCCCTCGGCTTTTTCGCCGACGAGGGCATCGAGATCGAGCTCTCCAACGGGCAGGGCGCGGACGCCGTGATGGCGGCGGTGCTGTCGGGCAACATCGACATCGGCTTCGCGGGCCCCGAGGCGTCCATCTATGTCTACAATGAGGGTAACACCGACTATACGCAGGTGTTCGCCCAGATCACCCAGCGCGACGGCTCCTTCCTCATCGGGCGGGAGAACGACGACAACTTCACCTGGGATAAGGTGAAGGGCAAGGTCGTGCTGCCGGGGCGCAAGGGCGGCGTGCCGTATATGACCCTCGAGCATGTCCTGCGCGAGAACGGCGTCGACCCCGCCACCGACACGACGCTGGACAACAGCGTGCAGTACGCGATGATGACCGCGGCGTTCACGGGCGGCACGGGGGACTACGTCACCGCCTTTGAGCCGACCGCCTCGATGCTTGAGCAGCAGGGGCAGGGCTACATCGTCGCCTCGGTGGGCGAAGCCTCGGGCGACATCCCCTATACCGCCTACTTCGCCAAGAAGAGCTATATCGAGGGCAACAGCGACCTCATCCAGCGGTTTACGAACGCCGTCTATCGCGGTCAGCAATGGGTCGCGACCCACACCGCCGCCGAGATTGCCGAGACCGTTGCGGATCAGTTCCCCGACACTGAGCTTGCTCTGCTCGAAAAGTCGGTGAAAAGCTATCAGTCCATCGACGCGTGGAACGCCACCCCCGTGATGGGCAAGGCGGGCTTTGACCGCCTGCAGAGCGTGATGACCGAAGCGGGCGAGCTGGCGAAGACCGCCGACTACGACAAGGTCGTCAACAACACCTTCGCCGAAAAGGCGATCGAAGCCGTGAAATAATCCCCCAACGACAACCGACAAAAGCCGACAAAACGAGCGCTCGTTTTGTCGGCTTTTTGCCTAGGGTGAGCAAAACGCGCCGAAGCATCCCGCTTTGCGGCGGATTCGGGTTTAACTGCTCGCCCTACGTGCATACTGCACCGAAAGCGGGGGATATTGACATTAGACCGTGTTTATGATAGCATACCGTATATAAATAAGATGAAATACTATGCCCTCAGCGTGGCAGAAGATATCGAGGTGAGATGACCAATGGAGCAATCGGCCTGCCGCATTTCCGTGATCGTGCCGGCGTATAACGCCGCCCCCTATCTGAAACGCTGTTATGAAAGCCTGCTTGCGCAATCCGCGAGCGACTGGGAGATGCTGATCGTCGAGAACGGCTCCACCGACGGCACGACGGCGCTTGGCGAACGGCTGGCGCAACAAGACAGCCGTGTGCGGCTGTTGCACAGTGAGAAGGGTGTCTCTCGCGCACGCAATCTCGGCATCGACGAGGCGCGGGGCGAGTATACGACATTCCTCGACGCGGATGATCGGCTGCTGCCCGACGCATTCGAGGTCTTTTTGCGTGCGGCGGGAGCACATCCCGCCTGCGAGGTGATCGTCGGCGGCACCGACGGCGTTGCCGAAGGGCAACCCGACACGGTGTATGAGGGGGCGCGCATCGACGAGGCGCGGGTGCTGTTCCTGCGCCACCCCACCCGCTACCTGACGGTGTGGGGCAACCTCTATCGCACCGCTTTCCTGCAGGCTAGCGCGGTGCGCTTTGATCCCGCGCTCACCCACGCCGAGGACAGCGACTACCTCATCCGTCTGCTGGCGGATTGCCGTGAGCTTTTGCTCACCGATACCCCCGTATACCACTACACCGTCAGCGATGCCTCCGCCGTTCACGGGCAGGCAGGCAAGCTGGCGGAGAAATACCGCGCCTCCCTCGAGGCGACCGCGCGGCAGCTCGCTGAGGAAAGTGCCGACATCCGCGAAGCCTTCGACTTCTACGTGCTGGACAACCTGCTGGTGCTGCTGGTGCACGACGTCTTCTGCTCGGCGAAATCCGCGCGCGCACAGCGGCAGGATGCCGCCGCCGTACTGGATATACCGATCTTCCGCCACGCGCTGGAGCGCGCCCCGCTCGGACAAGCCCCCATCGTCAAGCGGCTCGCCTACACCGCGGCGAAGAAGAAACGCCTGTGTCTGCTACAGCTTATCGTCCGTCTGCGCCAGTGGCAAAACCGCCAACGACGCTGACGTAAAACAAGGAGAACACGCTATGACCAATGTGCTGATCTTCGGTATGAACGACAATCCCGGCGGGATGGAAAGCTTTATTATGGCCTATTTCCGCCACATTGACCGCGAACGGGTGCGCTTTGACTTTCTCACCAACTGCGAGACCATCGCCTACGAGGACGAGATCCGCGCGCTGGGCGGGCGGGTCTACAAAATCTGCGCGCGCAGCAAGAATTTTCGCCTCTACCGTGAGCAGCTCACCGCCTTTTTCGAGGAGCACGCCAAGGACTATCAGGTGGTGTGGATGAACACCTGCAGCCTTGCCAACATCGACTATCTCAAGATGGCGAAGACCTACGGTATCCCCCGCCGCATCATCCACAGCCATAACTCGCAGAATATGGACAACCCCCTGCGCGGACTGCTGCACAAGATGAATAAGCGTCACATCGCCCGCTACGCCACCGACTTCTGGGCGTGCTCGCGCCTGGCGGGTGAGTTCTTCTATTCCCCCGCCATCCTCGCATCCGACCGCTACCGCGAGATCCACAACGCCATCGACTGCGACCGTTTCGCCTTCGATCCCGAAGCGCGCCGGGCGGTGCGGGAGGAGTTTTCCCTCACCGACAAGCCGGTCATCGGGCACGTCGGGCGGTTGCATTTTCAGAAAAACCAGAGCTTTTTGCTGGATGTTTTCCACCGCGCCCACGTCATCGACCCGAACGCCCGCTTGCTTATCGTCGGGCAGGGCGAGGACGAGGCGATGCTCAAAGAGAAAACCAACGCCCTCGGTCTTGACGAGGCGGTGATCTTCGCGGGCGTGCGCGCCGACGTCCCCCGCCTGCTGCAGGGGATGGACGCGTTTGCCCTGCCCTCGCTGTTCGAGGGGCTGCCCGTCGTGCTGGTAGAGACGCAGGCCGCGGGGCTGCCCACCGTCGCCGCCGACACCATCTCGCAGGAAGCAAAGCTCACCGATCGGCTGACCTATCTACCGCTGAACGCAGGGGTCGAGGCGTGGGCGAAGACACTCCTTAACGCAGCAAAACAGCCCCACGCCGATCGGCGTGCCGAGCTTGCCGCCGCGGGCTACGACATCCGTACGCAGGCCACCTTAGTACAAACGCTGCTGGAAGAAACACGGGGGGGCGCACAATGAACGGCTATTTGCTCACCGAGCTGCCACAGGATATCTTTAATGCGGGATTTAAGGCGAAGAACGACGTGCGTGCTGCCCTGTCGTCGCTCACCGACCTGACGGTCAAGGAGCGTTTTCGCTTTGACAAGATTCCGACCTTTCTGTGCCTGTTATGGCGGCTCGGGCGGCTGCCCAAGGGGGCAACGCTCTATATCCAGTGCCCGATCTACAGCTTTTTTAACGAGAAATTTGCGCCCGCCCTCTGCCGCGTGCTGCAAAAACGGCAGCTGAAAACGGTGCTCATCATCCACGACGTCGAATCCCTGCGCTTCCCCGAAAAGGCGGCGCGGCTGCTGCCCGTCGAGCGGCAGTTGTTTGCCGTCGCCGAGGGCATCATCGTACACAACGAGGCGATGAAAGCGCGCCTGCAGGCGAGCCACGGTGTGCCCGCCGAAAAAATGACGGTGCTCGGCATCTTCGACTACCTCTACGACGGCGACGTCGCGGGGGCAGACGAGCTGTTCTCCCGCACGGTGTTCGTTGCGGGCAACCTCGATCCCGAAAAGTCGGGGTATGCCTACCGCCTTGGTCAGCTCGGCGGCGAGGTGCACATCAACCTCTTCGGCGGGCATTTCAATGCAGACGCCGCCACGGAATCCATCGCCTATCAGGGCGCATTCCCGCCCGACGAGCTGCCGCAGCATCTGCGCGGCAACTTCGGGCTCGTGTGGGACGGCCCCGTGCTCGATCGCTGCGCGGGACAGACGGGGGACTATCTGCGCATCAATAATCCGCATAAGACCTCGCTGTATCTCGCAGCGGGCTTCCCCGTCATCATCTGGAAGCAGGCGGCGCTCGCGCCCTTCATCACCGAGAACGGGCTCGGGCTGGCGGTCGACTCGCTCGAGGAGCTGCCCGCGCTGTTTGACACACTGACAGAAGAGAATTACCGCCGTATGGTCGCGCAGGCGGCCGCCTACGGCGCACGCCTGCGCGGCGGCGACTTTATGCGCCGCGCGGCAGAGGCCGCAGAGGAAAACATCCGACACTAAGGGGTACTCATATGAGCGTTCGCTTAAAGGGCTTTCCCAAACAAGTGAATATCCTCACCCCGCTCGAATACCTGCTGATGCTGCTGGTGTTGCTGTATTCGAGTATGTGGACACTGTTCGTTCCCGCCAAGAGCAACGAGTTTCTGCGGCTTGCCTACCCCCTGCTTATGGGGATGATCGCGCTGCGTCTGCGGGCGATCCGTGCGCCGCGAATGCAGCGGCTGATCCTCGTCACCGTGCTGCTCACGGTATTTCTGCTGTTCACGCGGTACAACATCGTTCGCTACGCGCTGTATTACGTCGCGCCGCTATTACTGCTGATGCTGTATCTCGGCCTGTGCGACGAAAAGGGGGCCGCCCTCGGGCTACTATATAAACTCGCCGACATCGTTGTCGTGCTCGCGGCGGTATCGCTGTTTTGCTACGTGTTTGGCACCTGCCTCGGCATCCTGCCGGGCGCGCGGGAGACCACCTATTTCTGGGCGAGCGAGACGCGCACCTGCACCACCTATTTCCATCTCTATTACGAGGCGCAGTCCGCGGACATCTTCGGGCTGCATCTCGTACGCAACTGCGGCATCTTCACCGAGGCGCCCGGGTTTGCGGTGTTTCTCATCACCGCGCTGGCAACGGAGATATTCCTGCGGCAAAAGCCGCGCGTGTGGCGGCTCATTCTGCTGTGCGCGACGGTGGTCACCACCTATTCCACCAAAGCGCTCCTGCTCGCGGTGGCGGTGTTCGGTCTGCAATACCTCATCACCACCCCTCGCGCCACTCTGTGGCGGCGGTTTAAGCTGGTGGTCGTGCCCGTCGTATGCGTCGCGGTAGCGGCGATCGCCGTCGTGCTGCTAAAAGACAAGATGAACACCGACTCATTCTACATCCGTCTGGATGATCTGTTCGCCTCGCTCAAGGCGTGGCGGACAAGCCCGCTCTTCGGCACGGGCTATTACAACGACGATTCCATCATCGCGCAGTTCGCCTATGCGCGTCCCAACAACGGACTGAGCATGGGGCTGCCCGTACTGCTCGCACAGGGCGGGCTGTACCTCGTCGCGCTATACCTCAGCACGGCGGTCGGCTGCACGCTGCGTCTACACGGCTACGCGCGGCGGCAGATAGCGAGCTTCTTTGTCGTCTATTTCGCGCTGATGTTTGTATCCAATATTCCGTTCAGCTTTTTAGCCATGCTGCTGCTGGCGTTTTCGCTCGAGGGTGTGCGGTGTGACCGCACCTTCTCCGCCTGACCGCCCGCCAATCTGAAAACAAAGGGGGTGAGACCTTGCCCGTCGGAAATATCCGTAAGAATTATGTCTACAATCTGAGCTTTCAGATATTCTCTCTGCTGATCCCGTTCATCACCGCGCCGCATCTGGCGCGCGTGCTGATGGCAGACGGTGTCGGCACCTACAGCTACGTCAATTCTATCGCCACTTATTTCTCCCTGTTTGCGGCGCTGGGGCTCTCCTCCTACGGCACACGGGAGGTCTCCCGTGTGCGCGATAACCCCCGCAAAGCCTCCAAGCTCTTCTGGGAATTGAGCTTTATCCGTCTGGCGTCCACCCTGCTGTGTATGGGGCTGTATCTGCTGTTCATCCTCATCACCGGCAGCGATATGCGCATTTATCTTGCCGCGGGGCTGGTTATCCTGACGGTGGCGGTCGACTGCACCTGGTTCTTCCAGGCGATGGAGAATTTCCGCGTACTCACCCTGCGCAATTTTGCGGTCAAGCTGATCAGCGTGGTGTGCATCTTCGCCTTCGTCGACGGGCCCGAGGATCTACTGCTGTACTTCATCATTCAGGGCGGGGGAATGCTGCTGTCTAACCTCGTGCTGTATGCACAGTTATTCAAACTCATCGTGCCCATACCGCTGCGAAAGCTGCACTTCGGGCGGCACGTGCGCGAGACGCTCATCTATTTCATCCCCACCATCGCCACCTCGGTCTACACCCTGCTCGACCGCACAATGCTCGGTGTTATCGCCGGTGATATGGCCGCCAACGGCTACTACGAGCAGGCGCACAAAATGGTGAATATGCTGATGACCGTCATCACCTCGCTCAACGTGGTCGTCGGCGTGCGTACCTCCTATCTCTTTGGGAAGAATAAGAAGAAGGAGATCCGCCACCACATCCACAACACCTTCCGCTTTATGTTCCTGCTGGCGTTCCCGTTCGCAGCGGGGCTCATCGCCGTCGCGCCCGACTTTGTGCCGTGGTTCTACGGCCACGGCTACGAGCCAGTCATCCCGCTGATGATGATGTTCGCGCCGCTGCTGGTCATCATCGGCGTCAGCAACGTCCTCGGCACGCTGTACCTCACACCGAGCGGCCAGCGTGCGCGCAGCAATCGCGCGATCATCGCGGGCGCGGTGGTCAACTTCGTGCTCAACCTGATCCTCATCCCGCTGTTCGGCGTGTACGGCGCGGTAGTCGCGTCGCTGGCGGCGGAGCTGGTGATCTCGGTCTTGTACATTTCCTATTCCGCTCGCTTCATCTCGGTGCCGAAAATACTGGGAATAGGTCTGCGCTATCTGTTGCTATCGGCGGCGATGTTTATCCCGACCTATTTCGTCGGGCGAGCGCACGAGCCCTCGGTGGGCATAACGCTGCTGCAGATCGCGGTCGGCGTGGTGACCTACACCGTACTGCTTATCGTGGTGCGCGACCCCGCCTGGCTTGATGCGCAGAAGTTCCTGCGCAAAAAAATTCGAAAGGACGCGGAATAAATCCGAAAAAGGAGCAAGCCTATGCCGACTGATAACGACTTCCTGATGGAGGAAGAACGGTGCGGGTTCACCGTCACCGCCGAAATGAAAAAGGTCTGGACCGTCCAGCTTGATCTGCTCGACCGCTTTGGGGAGGTCTGCCGCCGCCACGGGCTGCGGTATTTCGCCTCGGGCGGCACCCTGCTCGGCGCCATCCGCCACAAGGGCTACATCCCGTGGGACGATGACATCGATATTATGATGATGCGAGAGGACTATGACAAGCTGCTCGCCATCGCCGATGCGGAGTTTTCCGCGCCCTACTTTTTCCAGACCGCGTGGAACGACAAACAATACAGCCGCGGGCACGCCCAACTGCGCAACAGCAACACCACCGCCATCCTCGCGGAGGAGAAGGGCTGCTATCCCTTCAATCAGGGCATTTTCATTGACATTTTCCCCGCCGATGCGGTCGCGGACGACGAATTAGCGCGCCAAAAGCAGTGCAGCCGCATCCGCCTGTGGGAGAAGCTGCTTAACGTGACGGTGCGCTATCCCGCGAACAAGTATAAGAGCCTACCGAAAACTGTGCTGCACGCCGTCGCCTCGCTGATCCCCTACCGCTTTTTCATCCAGCAAAAGGAAAAGGCGTGCACCCGCTATAACGGGCAAGGGATGAAGCGGGTGGGGCTCATCAGCTTCCTCGCCGACGACGAGCGGCTGGTCTTCCCCGCCGCGGCGTTTGACCGCGTGGAGACGGTGCCCTTTGAATACACCACCATCGACATCCCCGCCGACTACGACACGCTGCTCGCGCATCAATACGGGGATTATATGACGATGACGCAGGAAAACTCCTACCACGGCGGCATCATCTTTGATGCCGAGCGCAGTTACCTCGACTATCTGCGATAAGAGAAAGGAAGATACGCATGGAATCCTCTGCTCGCTACGAAAAGGATGATATCATCATTAATTTTCGCGATTTGACGATACACATGCTGCGCCGCTGGCGCAGCATTATCGTCGGCGTGCTGGTAATCACGCTGCTCGCGAGCGCGCTGCAATATTGGAAAGATCAGAGCGCCTATAAGGCGACTCTTGCTGCCGAGCAGGATAAAGTCTCCAGCGTGCAGCTTGAGGGCATTTCGCTCGCTAACGCCAATCAGGTGCTGCAATACCAAAGGCTATATCAGCTGCAGGCGGACTACAACCGTGAATCGCTGCTGATGCATATTGATCCCACCTCGGTACCCACGCGCACACTGTCGTATCTGGTCTCGGGCGACAAGGGATATGTAGCCGCCTCTCTGTACCAAGCCCATCTCGGCGATCTGACCGTATATAAGCAGATCGCGACGCAGCTCACGGACAAAAACGACCCCTCGCACATTATGGAGCTGGTCACCGTCACGGTGCAGAGCAACCAAGCAGACGATGCACTCGCGGATCACGCGCTGATCCTCGTGGAGATCATTGCCCCGACCGAGGAGATCGGCGCGGCGATCTCCAAGCATCTGAAAACCCAGATGCAGTCGCTCAACACCACCGTCACCGCCGCACTCGGCAAACACACACTCGGCCTCATCACCGAGTCGGCACGACTCAACGCCAACAGTGCACTCAAGGCTATTCAGCAGACGAACCTCAACGACTGCAACACTCTGCGCAACAACCTCAAGAGCGCGAAGGATGCGTTGACCGCTCAGGAAAGGGCGTACGTCGAACAGATGGCCGCCATCGACAAGGTGGAAACTGACGCCGATGCAGCCAAGCCCGTGTCCCCATCGATCAGTGTGAAAATGCTGATTGCCGGCTTTGCCGCAGGGCTTGTGCTCATGCTCGGTCTGCACGCGCTCGGCTACGTCTTTGGACGCCGGCTCAAATCCTGCGAGGATTTCAGCGAGCGCTACGGGCTGTTTGTGTTTGGCTGCATCGCCGACGAGCAGAAAAAACTCTCCCTCACCGAGCGGCTCATCTGCCGCCTGTTCTTCAAAAAGGAACAGACTCTGTCGGCGCAAGACCGTCTGGCGCTGGCACAGCAGAAGCTCACGCTCACCCTGCGCGATGCGCTCGCCGATAAAGAAACCGCTCGCGTCTGCATCATCGGCTGCACGGGCGCGGATGCCGCCCTCGCTCCTTTTAAGGAAGCCGCCGCCAAGAACGGCGTCGCACTCGAGATCATACCAAGCCCGCTGACCGATGCCGCGGCACTCGAGCACCTGAACGCCGCCGACGCGGTTATCCTCGCAAAGGCCGTCGGCGTCTCCGCCTACAGCGACATCTGCCGCGAGCTCGAGTTGTGCGAGCGGCTTGCCCGCCCCGTCCTCGGCGCGTTTATTCTGCAATAATAATAAAAAAAAGCCCTGCGTGACGACTGTCACGCAGGGCTGCTTTGCATTATTGTGTCGGGGGACGATGCTCTCGCGCATAGCGGAGATTCTCCGCCACGATGAACACGACGATCACTGCGGCGACCACGCCCGTGACGATCCATACGATCGGCGGAATAGGCGGCAAAGACGTGTCGGTCTGCTGCTGCACGCTCGGGGTGCTGTCAACGCCGTTTTGGACGGTCGTGCCCGTCGTGGGGGCTGTGGTGATCAGTTCGTCGGGGCGCTGCTCTTCGAACAGGGCGCCGAGCGCATCGACGGTCAGAGCCTTTTTATACAGATAGACGTTATCCATCAAACCGTTAAAATAGCCGTCGCCACCGAGGATCGGCCCCTTGCCGAGATAGAGCTGCTGCGGGCGCATCTGCGCAAAGCCCATCATGATCAGCTGCTCATCCAGCATCACGCCGTCAAGGTACAGCGCCAGCGTCTGACCATCCATCACGATTGCCACATGATGCCAGATATCCTGCGACAAGGGCCCCGCCTGCGGGCGATGGAGTTCCCAGTCCGAGCCCTCGTACCGCATATGCAGGCGCAGGGCATCCGAGCCCTCGGCCGTCGTCTCCATCGGAGAAAGCGTGATGTATTGGCGGTCACGGTAGGTGCCGCGGGCAGAGAAAATGCGCTGACCCAGCAGTCCCGAGCCGTTATCATAATTGGAGGGACCTTCCCATTTGACCCACATCGAAAGCGTAAACTCACCGAGCTGAAGGCTGTTGTAGCCGATGCGGAAATACTCGTCCACACCGTTAAAGCGCACCGCCTTACCTTGGCCGCCGTCGACCCAGTTAACCGCATCGATGGCAAGGTCATCATCGCCACGACAGAAGATGAGCGGCTCGGCCGATTCGCCCGGCTCAGTGATGAGCGGCATACAGCCCGCGGCATCATAACCCGCGGGGCGCTCAGCGAACACCATAACGCCGCTGCTCAGCAGCAGCAATGACACCGTCAGTGCGGTGACGCGCATAAGAAGTTTCTTCATATTTCATCATTCCTTAGCCCGACAACGTTGTCGGCAATATCTGTTCCTCTCTATAGTATCACAAAAGCGAGGCAAAGAAAAGATTTTTCTTCAAAACGCCAAAATTCCTACCGAATTTCACGAATTAGACACATTTTTTCGCTATACTGAACACATAAGAGGGGGTGTCCCGATGGAAAAGAGCAAAACCGTGCTTATCGCCGACGACGAGGTGCGTATGCGCCGCGTCATCCGCGACTATCTGCAGATCAAAGGCTATACCGTGCTGGAGGCTGCCGACGGGCGCGAGGCGCTCGCACTGTACGAGCGCGAAAAGCCGGACGTTCTGCTGCTCGACGTGATGATGCCCCACGTCGATGGCTGGGAGGTCTGTCGTCAAGTACGGCAGCGCGCACAGACCCCGATCATTATGCTCACCGCCCGCAGCGAAGAAGCGGACGAGCTGCACGGCTTTTCTCTCGGTGCGGATGAATACATTGCCAAGCCCTTCAGCCTCAAGATTCTGCTCGCTCGCATCGAGGCGGTGCTGCGCCGCGGACGGACAATCGCGCCCGCACAGCAGCGTATCGCACAGGGGCTGGAGCTGGACACCGTCGGGCACGTGGCGCTCGTAGACGGTGTGCCGGTCGATCTGACCTACACGGAATTCGAGCTGCTGCTCTATCTGATGAACAACACGGGCATAGCCCTCTCGCGCGACAGGATTCTCGATAACGTCTGGCGCTTTGACTACGATGGCGACGCGCGCACCGTCGACACACACATCAAAAAGCTGCGCAATAAGCTCGGCACGCGAGGGCAGCATATCACCACCATCCGCGGCATCGGGTACAAGTTTGTCCCCGATGCAGGAGATGACCAATGAGCCGCCGCGAGCGGCGGGGGCACGGCAGCTTTTACTCGCTGACGGTCAAGCTGTTTGTCGGCGTGACCGCCTGCGTAACGCTGGTCGTTCTGCTAATGCTGACCTTCAACAATTTCGCCCTCAATGACTACTATATCCGCCAAAAGAAAGCGACGGTGGAAGCGGCGTTTCACGCCATCAACGACGCCGCCGACAACGTCGACACCCTGCGCGAGCAGCTCATCGATCTGCAGGATAATGCCTCGCTTTCCACCACGCTATGGAGCGGACGACAGCTATTGTACAGCACGCAGAACAGCGACCGCTTTCTCGCGCCGAACGAGCTGCCTCATAAGCGCGGCAGTTACACCCTCGATATCTCCGATAAGGGCACGATGCTCGACGGCATCAACGCGGGAGACCCTGCCATCCGTCTCGTCGGCACGCTGGACAACGGCTGGCACATCTACCTGCGCTCCCCCATCGCCGCGATCGAGGAAAGTGTCGCGGTGACCAACCGCTTTCTGCTGTTCGCGGCGATGGCGGCGCTGCTCATCAGCCTTGTGGCGGTGCTGATTTTGTCGCGCCGCTTCACCGATCCGCTGCGGCAGCTCTCCGCGGTGGCGAGGCAGGTCGCCGAGCTCGACTTCAGCGGGCGCTACACGGGCGATAGCCGCGACGAAATCGGCGAGCTCGGGCGCAGCATCAATCAGATGTCCGCCGCGCTCGAGGAATCAATCAGTATGCTTAAAAACGCCAATGCCCGTCTGGTCGCGGATAACCGCCGCAAGGACGAGCAGGACAAGGCGAGAAGCGCCTTCATCGCCAACGTGTCCCACGAGCTCAAGACCCCCATTGCCCTCATCGGCACCTACGCCGAAGGGCTGCGCGAGGACATCGCCGGCGGCGGCGACAACCGCGACTACTACTGCGGGGTCATCGAGGACGAAGCGCACAAGATCTCGCAGCTTCTGCGCCGTATGACGCTGCTCATGCAGCTCGAGAGCGGCGGCGAGCAGCTCGAAATCGAGCGCTTCGATATCGTCGAGCTGCTGACAAACCTCGCCGAAAAGCTGCGCCCCCGCTTTGAGGAGAAGCACGCCGTGCTTCATCTGGCGCCCTGCGCGCCTGTGTGCGTCTGGGCAGACCCCTATCTGATGGAGAACGTCCTGCAAAACTACCTCTCCAACGCCTTAAACCACGTCACCGACGGCGGTGGCGTCACCATCGGTGTCACCCGCCTATCGGCTGCCCGCGTGCGGGTGTCGGTGCACAACACGGGCAGCCCCATCCCCGCTGAGGATCTGCCGCGGGTGTGGGAAAGCTTCTACAAGGTCGATAAGGCGCGCACCCGCGCCTACGGCGGCAGCGGCATCGGTCTGTCGGTGGTCGCCGCCGTGATGAACGCCCACGGGATGCCCTACGGCGTCACCAACCGCGACGACGGCGTGGAATTCTTTATCGAGCTGGAAACAAAATAATCCCTCTCACCGCCCGCTCGGCCGCGGGCGGTGATTTTTTGCTTTCGTTGTGCACAGCGTCTTGATTTGTTCACAATTTAGGCAGATTGGAGAAAGTGAATAGTTTAACGTTTAACTTTTCGTCGTTTTGCAGATAGGCAAACGCGAAAAGAATTGATAGAATAAGAGAGAACACATTTGAGGGAGGGGTTTTTATGCCCGACCGCATCACCGCTGAACAGGTCGAAAAACGGCTGTTCTGCTTTATTCACTCGCATCGCAACACGATGCACCGCTATTTTCAGAGCATCGGGATGTTTAACGGCCATCCGCATATGCTGTTCCATCTCCGCCGCCACCCCGGCATCACCCAGCGCGAGCTCGCTGCGTTGCTGGACATCTCCCCCGCCTCGGTCACCATCTCCATTAAGCGACTGGAGGCCGCGGGGCTAGTGCGCCGCAAAAAGCAGGGACGACAGATGCACCTCTATCTCACCGACGAGGGCAACGCGATGGATGCCGCCTGCGCCCGCGGGCGGGATTTTATGATCGAGCACCTGTATCAAGGGCTGACCGAGGAGGAACTCTCCACCCTCCACACCCTGCTCGAAAAAATGACCGACAACCTACAGCGCACCTGCGCCGCGATGGATACCGCAAAGGAGGAAACGCCGTGAAACGATGGTTTAAGTACATAAAACCCTATCTGCCGTTCTTCATCATCGGCCCGATCTGTATGATCGTCGAGGTCATCGGTGAGGTCGTGATGCCCAAGCTGCTCGCCGTGGTCATCAACGGCGCAAACGACGGCGTGCTCACCGTCCCGTCCGCGCTCGGCGCGATGGGGCTGATGATCCTCACCGCCCTGCTGATGATGGCGGGCGGCGTCGGCGGCGCGTATTTCGGCTCCAAGGCGTCGGTCAACTTCGCCGCCGATCTGCGTGCGGACGTGTATGGCCGCGTGCAGAGGTTTTCCTTTGCCAACATCGATAAGTTCTCCACCGGCTCGCTGGTCACCCGCCTGACCAACGACGTCACCCAGCTGCAGAACTTTGTCAATATGCTGCTGCGTATGGCGCTGCGCGCCCCCGGAATGATGATCTCCGCGCTGATCATGGCGATCGCGATGAACCCACCGCTGTCGGTGGTGCTCGCGGTATGCGTGCCGATAATGCTCCTGTTCATCGGCATCATCATCAAGGTCAGCTTCCCCCGCTTCTCCATAAAGCAGAAAAAGCTCGATACCCTCAACTCCACCGTGCAGGAAAACATCACCAACGTGCGGGTGATCAAATCCTTCGTGCGGCAGGACTACGAAACGGATAAGTTCGAAACCGCCAACCGCGATCTCAAGGAAACCAGTATGTCAGCGATGAAGGTCATGATCTTTATGCAGCCGGTGATGACGCTGTTTATGAACCTCGCGGTGCTGGCGGTCATTCTGCTCGGCGGACGGTTCGTGCTCGCAGGGAATATGCCGATCGGCGACCTGTCCGCTTTCATCACCTACGTTACCCAAATTCTCTCCTCGCTGATGGCGGTAACGATGCTGCTGATGATGACCTCTCGCGCGATGGCGTCCGCGGGGCGCATCCGCGAGGTGCTGGAGGAACCGATCGACCTTAGCGACGACAACGCCGCCTATCCCGACCTGCGCGTTGCCGAGGGTAAGGTGGAATTTAAGCACGTCACCTTCCGCTACTATAAAAACAGCGAAGACAGCGTGCTCACCGACGTCAATCTCACCATCCCCGCGGGCGCGACAGTCGGCATCATCGGCTCGACGGGCTGCGGCAAGACCACCCTCGTGTCGATGATTCCGCGTCTGTACGACGTCGACGAGGGCGAGGTGCTGATCGACGGGGTCAATGTGCGCGACTATTCCCTCACCCACCTGCGCGACGGTGTCGGCATGGTGCTGCAGAAGAACACCCTCTTCTCGGGCAGCATCGAGGAAAACCTGCGCTGGGGCGCCCGTGACGCGAGCGACGACGAGCTGCGCCGCGTGGCCGCCTACGCGCAAGCGGATAAGTTTATCTCGTCCTTCTCTGACGGCTACGACACCCTACTCGAGCAGGGCGGCGTCAACGTATCAGGCGGGCAGAAACAGCGCCTTTGCATCGCCCGCGCCCTGCTCAAGAAACCGAAAATTCTCATCCTCGACGACTCGACGAGCGCGGTGGACACCGCCACCGAGGCACAAATCCGCCGCGCCTTCCGTGAAGAACTCGGCAACTCCACCAAGATCATTATCGCCCAGCGCATCTCCTCAGTGCAGGAGGCGGATATGATCGTCGTGATGGACAACGGCCGCATCACCGGCGTCGGCACCCACGACGAGCTGCTTGAAAGCAACGTGGAATACCAAGAGATCTACTATTCGCAGACCACCATCGACGCAAAGGAAGGGGTGTAAGCGATGGCCAGAACGCTAGAACAGCTGCAAAAGCAGTATAACAGCATCGCCGCAGCAAACAAGCCGAATATGCCCCCGATGGGGCGACCGGGCGGCCCCGGTGGCCCGCGCGGCGCGGGCATGAGCGGTAAGCCGAAGAACACCAAGGCGACGATGTCCCGCCTGCTGACATATATGAAGCCCTACACCCTACGCTTTATCGGGGTGCTGCTGTGTATGCTCGCGAGCACCGTCACCTCCCTCATCGGCGCGTATCTGCTCGCGCCGATCATCAACCGCTTAACCCTCGCCGTGCTCCCTGACGCCCCCATCGAGATGTCCGCCGCCGAGCGGCTCGCCGATCGGGTGATCGGCGCGGCACAGCCCGCTTTTCTGCAAAACGGCGTGATGGGCTACGTGCTCACCGCCGTGCTGGTGCTCGGCGGAGTGTACCTCGTCGGCATCCTCACCACCTACCTGCAAAGCCGTCTGATGCTCACGGTGTCGCAGGGTATCACCGAGCGCATCCGCAACGACCTGTTTAAGAAACTACAAAAGCTCCCCGTGCGCTATTTCGACGCGCACCCGACGGGCGAGGTGATGTCCCGCTTCACCAACGACATCGACAACATCGATATGATGCTCAATAACTCGCTGACCTCGCTGGTCAGCGGCGCGGTTACCCTGATCGGCACCTTCACCTTTATGGTAACCACCAACTGGATCCTCACCCTCGTTACAGTAGCGTTTGTGCCACTGCTCGTCAAGGGCGTTACCGCCATCGCAGGACGCTCGCGCAAATACTACAAGGGACAGCAGGCGGCGCTCGGCGCGGTCAACGGCTATATGGAAGAGACCGTTACGGGGCAGAAGGTCGTCAAGGTATTTAACCACGAGCAAGAATGCACCGAGGAATTCGGTCTGCTCAACGACGATATGCGGGATAAGCAGTTTAAAGCCCAGTTCTGGGGCGGCGTGATGGGGCCCATTATGCACAACATCAGTATGATCAGCTACGGCGTGACCGTCGGTGTCGGCGGTGTTCTGATGTGCACGGCGGGGCTCACCCCCGGCGCGCTGACGGTGTTCGCCTCCTACTCCCGCCAGTTCTCGATGCCGATCAATATGCTGTCCCAGCAGACCACCGTCATCTTCGCCGCCCTTGCAGGCGCGGAACGGGTGTTTCAGGTGATGGACGCCGACCCCGAAGCCCCTGACAAGGCAAACGCCGCATCCGCCGACGGGATGCGCGGGGATATCGAGCTGAAAAACGTCACCTTCGGCTACACCCCCGACAAGGTGGTGCTCAAAAACGTCTCCCTCTACGCCCATCCGGGACAAAAGATCGCCTTTGTCGGCTCGACGGGCGCGGGCAAGACCACCGTCACCAATCTGCTCAGCCGTTTCTACGACATCGGCGAGGGCAGTATCACCATCGACGGGGTGGACGTGCGCGACTATCCGCGCGACGACCTGCGCCGCAACATCGCGATGGTGCTGCAGGACACCCATCTGTTCACGGGGACGGTACGGGAAAACATCCGCTACGGGCGGCTGGACGCCACCGACGACGAAGTCATCGCCGCCGCCAAGACCGCGAGCGCACACTCGTTTATTATGCGCCTGCAGGACGGCTACGACACCCTGCTCGAGGGGGACGGCGCGAACCTGTCGCAGGGACAGCGACAGCTGCTCAACATTGCGCGCGCCGCCATCAGCAAGGCACCCATCCTCGTGCTCGACGAGGCGACCAGCTCGGTCGACACCCGCACCGAGCGACATATCGAGCGCGGTCTTGCCCGCCTGATGAAAGACCGCACCACCTTTGTGATCGCCCACCGTCTGTCGACGGTACGCAACGCCGATGCCATTATGGTGCTCGAGCACGGCGAGATCATTGAGCGCGGCAACCACGAGCAGCTGCTTGCACAAAAGGGACGGTATTACGAATTGTACACGGGACAAAAGGAATTGGATTAAGGTTAAAATCGCCGAGGTAACCGAACGGTTACCTCGGCGATTCGTGTGCGAGATTGTACACGGGAATACCCCGTCTTTGCGCATAATTGACGATGCGGCGAGCGTTACTTGCCGCATAGCGACTATACGCGATCAGATAGTCCGCATGCTCAACGGCATAGCGATTTGCTTGCGGAATGGCCACGTGCCGCGGGACACCCTCCAGCCCCGTCGGATAGCAGGAATCGTCAAATCCGCGCGGAACGTCTATCGGCTGCACGGCGGGATGGTACGGCAATAACAAGGTTAATGTAATATGTGGGTACGCGGCTTTGGCGGCGATCACCGCCGCCGCGGCCAAGCGATCAAAATTTCCGTAATGCCCGACAACAAAAGCGGTCACCCCATATTCAATGATGTGCCGTTCAACCGCTGCTCGTAACGCGGATGCCGCGCTCTCCGGCGCATCCCGATGCCCGATAAAGAAACAAGTTTTCATTATTTCACCCCTTTTTATTTGGTTTTGCCAAATATATTTCATTTTATTTGGCATTACCAAATATGTCAATCCTTTTTAACCATATAATACTGGTTGTAAGGTGGTGAGCAGATGAAACCAAGAAAGCTGGCATTAGGCACTCGTAATATTATCGGCGTCAGAGTGACCGAGGCACGCAAAGCGCAAGGAATGAAACAGGTGGAACTGCTCGCTAAACTGCAGTTAGCGGGTATCGATATGAGTGTCCCCGCTCTATCATTATTAGAAGGGCAAAAACGTCCCGTATCAGACATTGAATTAAACGCGTTAGCGGATATTTTGCACGTTTCTGTTGACTGGCTTTTAGGGCGGAAATGAAACCTATGCGTAATATTAAGGGCGACCGACGGTCGCCCTTTTTGTTTGCACAAATCCTCGCGGGCGACCGATGGTCGCTCGTTGTGGTTTGTACAGACCTTGTAACATCACGCACTTGTCGAATATTTCTTATTTTTGTCAGGATGATGTAGAAAATTCCGTCAGTTTTGCAGGTTGCAAGTATCGCGTTAAAGTGCTAAAATAAGAAAAAATTGTGAAAAGAGATGGAGAACTATGGCGAAATTCCGCGAATTCTTACAGCGTAAGAACATTGTGATCTCTCTGCGTCGCTACGGCATTGATGCCCTCGGCGCGATGGCGCAGGGTCTTTTCTGCTCCCTGCTCATCGGTACCATCCTCAACACGCTCGGCTCGCTGACCGACATCGCGATCTTTACGCAGGTCGGCGGCTACGCCACCCAGATGGCGGGCCCCGCGATGGCGATCGCCATCGGCTACGCTCTGCAGTGCCCGCCGCTCGTGCTTTTCAGCCTCACTGCGGTCGGCTGGGCGTCCAACGCCCTCGGCGGCGCGGGTGGACCGCTCGCGGTGCTGGTCATCGCCATCATCGCCGCCGAGCTCGGCAAGGTCGTGTCCAAGGAGACCAAAATCGACATTCTCGTCACTCCGCTTGTGACCATCTTCGCGGGCGTGGGGCTCGCCGCCCTCATCGCCGCCCCCATCGGTGCCGCCGCTAACTGGTTCGGCAACCTGATCATGTGGGCAACCGACCTGCAGCCCTTCTTAATGGGCATCCTCGTGTCCGTAGCGGTCGGCATCGCGCTGACCCTGCCGATCAGCTCCGCCGCCATCTGCGCGGCACTGGGTCTGACGGGCCTCGCGGGCGGCGCGGCGGTTGCCGGCTGCTGTGCGCAAATGGTCGGCTTCGCGGTGCTCAGCTTCCGCGAGAACAAATGGGGCGGTCTCGTCGCGCAGGGTCTCGGCACCTCGATGCTGCAAATGGGCAACATCGTGCGCAACCCCCGCATCTGGATCCCCGCCACCCTCGCGAGCGCCATCACCGGCCCGATCGCGACCTGCGTGTTCGGTCTGCAGATGAACGGCGCGGCGGTCAACGCGGGTATGGGCACCTGCGGACTGTGCGGCCCCATCGGCGTTATCACGGGATGGTTCACCCCCGCCGACAAAGCGCTCGCCATCGCCCCCGACGCGATGGACTGGTTCGGGCTTGCGCTCATCTGCATCGTGCTGCCCGCCGTCCTAACGTGGCTCATCGGTCTTGTGTGCCGCCGCCTCGGCTGGATCAAAGAGGGCGACCTCAAACTGGATCTGTAAACATAAAACGGTGTTCCGTCATTTGACGGAACACCGTTTTTATTGATCGAGGCCACTCATTGCGAGACACACCTGCGACGGCAGGTAGAAGAACCACGATAAGTTAAATCCCATAAACAGCACGTTGTGTAGCCACGATCCCTCGAGGATCGGCAGATAGCCATCGGCGGCAACCTGCAGCCCGATCACTGTATCGCACAGGATGAACAGCACAAACCCGACAAGCAGCACCGGCGACGTCTTTATCCGCCGCGCGGAAACGAGAATGTTGGCAATGAGATTTGCGTAATACGCCATCGACACGAGCGCCAGCGCATCCGTCCGCTCGCGCAGGACGACAAATGCAGTGATCTCCGCCACCGCGACAAGCGCCATCCGCACGATGAGAAGCGCGCGTCCGCGCACGGCGCGGTGCAACCTCACCGCATACAGCGTCTGCGCGGCGAGGAAGAACACCATCCCCCACATCCGCTCGATGGGGTTGCACACCACCAGACAGAAGTCCGCACCAACGATACCCGCAAGCGCGGCAACGAGCAGCGGGTCGCGCTTACCCACCCGCACCAGCGCATAACCAAAACACAGCACGATCGCCGCAAACTCGCACGCGATCAGTACGGTACCGCCCGCGGTGAGGATAACGCTGTAGAGAATCAGCTCGATGATCAAAAAGCCGAGGGTGATAAGCTCAAATTTTCGCCCGCTAACGCGCACAACACACACTCCCTTCGCTGATACTCGGGCAGTATACCACAGATTGAGCCAAACCGCAAGCCGATCGAGAGCATCAATCGACCAGCGACGCAAAAATCCCGCCCGCACCCTTGGGGTGCGGGCGGGATTTTGGCATATACTACACAATTTGATACAATGCAACGCTAATCGCCCGAGCGTTGCATTCGTTAAACGGCCGAATTAAGGTGTTACATAAAACTTTTGTACCAACGCATCATAGTCAGGTGACGAATCCACAGATGCTCTAAAAATAAGATTGCCGCTATAGTCATAAGCCGAATAAACGCTTTCTGTATAGTGCCAAATGCTACTGATCATAGGGGGTGTTTTTTCATATACTCCGGTATTATTGCTGGAAACGATCAAATAAAAATCCCCATAATCAATGAAGACATCCGGGGTACCTGCGTCAAAACCTGTCAGAAGACTATCGCTTTTGTAGATCGGCACTCCGTTCTTTTCTCCCAGTCGACTATCAAAATAATCTCTGCCGGTCTTCATATCCTTTCCGGTTATCTTCAAATCATAGCTTACTGTAAAAATCCAATCTTTCGGGTATCCATTTGACTGAGAACCAATAAAATCTCCGTCATCCGATTGGGCGCTAATTGACAAGACAAAACCATTTTCGGTTGTTTCCGCTGTATCCAAGCTATCAAAGTCAGATCCTGCAATCATTTGCGTATTGACCACAGTTCCAGCGCTGTCCAGGACTACCATATAAATATCCGAGGGTGAACTGACACCTCTTGTTTTTGTTTCCGGCGTTTCGAGCGTTCCGAAGAAATAAAAGTGCTCATTTACTTCAAAGCAGTATTGGAGCGCTCTTCCTGCGACACCATCAAGTGGTGTATCAAACAGAACATTACCGTTTTCGTCGCATTTGATAATCCGAGAGGCAAATCCATTGTCGCTGGCCCGGGTGTCTTGGTCATAAGCATAGTCAGAAAAGCCGAGCACAAACAAAAAACCTTCGTCTTGGGTAGCGGTAAGCGTACTCACATGATAGGCATCATCTGAATTGCAAATATAGGTGGCAAGGTTGTTTCCGTATAAGTCCATCATTTGAATACGGTGGGTAGCGGTTCTGTGTTCTTCGTTTGTTTCAACGATTTCTGCATTTAACAATCTGTTCTCGAACGCAATAACACCGTCAAAGAGATTATTCTCAACAATATGCCTAAAATCATCCGGGATCTGACCAACCTGAGCAACACTTTTGGGCGCATCGGGAGTTGCGGCTTGTTTTGTATTTGCGCAACCTACCAAAATAACAAGGCACATAAGAATAACAAGCATACACATTCCAAATGAACACTTTTTCATCAGATTCACCTTCCCCTTTCGTTATTGTTTGAGAATTAGTCCTCACCATTTTATTATACTAAGTTTCGATAAAAAAGCAACTACCGCCAAAGATACGAATTGTATCATTGGCGGTAGTTATTATGGTGCCGGTGGCCGGACTCGAACCGGCACGCCATCGCTGGCGGTGGATTTTGAGTCCACTACGTCTGCCAATTCCATCACACCGGCGTATGGAACTTAACCATTATACTGTATACCCGTCAAAATTGCAAGTCTTTTTTATCCGAATCTTTTCGCAGACACCGCCACAGCCAAAAAAGCCCGAATACGACCGCCCCGCCGCAGATATAGCCACTACAATCCAGCAGCACGTCCGTCACACGCGGCGCACGTGCACTGACAAACTGCAGCAGCTCGTCCACCGCCGCGACCACGGGCCCAAACGCACCCACCAGCCACCACGCGGGGCGGCGCGTGCCGCGCACCGTCAGGCGATAACCCATCCACTCCATCCCAAGCAGAGCGTATTCCGCAAAATGTGCGACCTTACGAATGTTTTGATATAAGAAGGTGTCATACACCCACTCGCCGAGCAGACTGCCGAGAAAACCCTGCACCGACTCGCTCTGTAACCGGGACAGCTCCTGCCCGAGCAGCGACTGCCCCCAGATAAACAGCACGGTCAACGTAATAACCGCCCACCATACCGCTGTTTTTATCCGTTCGTGTTTCATCGAGTTCCTCCGCGATCGTTCTTCCCCCATATTGTACTCCGCCAAACGGTAATCTGTCAACTTTTCTCTTGACTTTTTCCCCGTAAACACCGATAATAATGACAACCCATTACTTTTACGAGGTGTTTGCTATGCGTTGTAAAGTTGTCAACATTCCCGCTCTGGATAAGCACGTCACCGCCACCGTGACAGCCGACATTGCCGCAGGTAAGATCGGTGGCGCGGCTGCCGCGCTCGTCGACGCGCAGGGGGTACAATTTGAAAAGTATTATAGCGGCGATGAACGGTTTTCCGTCACCGAAAACACGCTCTTTCGTCTCGCGTCGATGACCAAGCCCATCACCACCGTCGCGGTGATGCTGCTCGTCGAAGCGGGGATGATCGGGCTCGATAACGAGGTGCACCGCTATCTCCCCGCCTTTAAAGATCTGTGGGTCGGGCGTCTTGCGGATAACCGCGTCGAGCGTCTGCACAAGGCCGAGCCCATCACCATCCGTCATCTGCTCGCCCACGCGAGCGGTCTCGGCAGCGGTCCCGTCGGGGACTGGGCGGAAGCCCATCGCCCTGCCGAGGGACTGGCAAGCCTCGCGGGCGGCGTCGACTACTACGCCACCGTACCGCTGGATTTCGCTCCCGCCTGCACCCACGCCTACAGCGCGGTGTTCGGTTTCGATGTGCTCGCGCGCATCGTTGAGGTGGTCGCGGGCTCGCCCTTCGACGAATTTCTCAAGAACAACATTTTTGAGAAGCTTGGGATGACCGATACCACATTCACCCCTACCGACGAGCAGTGGTCTCGGCTCATCGCGATGCACACCGTCCTCAACGGCGAGGTCGCGGTCGACCCAATGACCCCGAACGCCATCTTCTTCTCTATCCCAACCCACTATTTCTGCGGCGGCGCGGGGCTGGTGGGCACGCTGCGTGACTACACCCGCTTTGCGCGGATGCTGATCGGGCGCGGCACGCTCGACGGCGTGCAGCTACTCAAAGAAGAGACCGTCGCGCAAATGGCGACCCCTCAGGTCACCGCCGGCAATGCTCCGAACGCCTCCGAGGTATGGGGGCTCGGTATGCGGATCGTGCAGAGAGACCACCATCTGCCCGTGGGCTGTTACGGCTGGAGCGGCGCGTTCGGCACGCATTTCTGGATCGACCCCGTCAACGAAATAGGCGGCATCTATATGAAAAACTCCCGCATCGACGGCGGGGCGGGCGCGTCTACCGCTCGTCAATTCGAAAAGGACGTCTACACAAGTATGGAATGAGGGATAACCATGGATCGGCTTCATCCCATCGGTATTGAGCAGGTCGCGGCGACCGTCTGCGGGCTGCTCGCCGCGCCGTCGCGCGACGGCGCGGCGGTGGTCTCCTCGCGGCGGCTCGCGGAGGATTCCGCCATCATCACCGAATTTACCGAACGGGTGATGTCCGACACCGCGTTCCCGCTCGGTCACGCCGTATGCGACAAGGTCAAGAAGGATCTGGATAACTATTTTCACCGTAAACACTGAAATCCCCGCCCGCGACAGTTGCCGCGGGCGGGTGTTCATTATCCCCCGTCTCCACGATCGTAGCGGCAGCGCAGTTTTTTTAACGCCTTGGTTTCCAGACGGCTGACATATGAGCGCGAGATGTCCAACCGCTCGGCAACCTGCCACTGGGTGAGCGGCTGCCCGCCGAGCCCGTAGCGCAGCACGATGATCTCTCGCTCGCGCGCGTCCAGGCTCTCGCGGATATACCGCCCGAGCTTCTCGGTGTTAACCTTGCGGTCGAGATCGTCAACGATGGTGTCCTCCTGCGCGAGCACGTCTATTAACGTCAGCGGGCGTCCCTCGCCGTCGGTGTCGATCGGCTCGGACAGCGATACATCCTGTGCGGTCTTTTTCACGGCGCGAAAATGCATCAGGATCTCATTCTCAATACACCGCGCCGCGTAGGTCCCCAGCCTCGAGCCCTTGGTCTCGTCGAAGGTGTCCACCGCCTTAATGAGTCCAATCGTGCCGATGGATACGAGATCCTCCTGATTCTGGGCGTTCGCATAGTATTTCTTGATGATATGCGCGACCAAGCGCAGATTGTGCTCAATGAGCTTCTGCCGCGCCGCGCGATCGCCACCCCTCATCGCGGCGAATGCCTCACGCTCCTGCGCGACCGTCAGCGGCTTCGGAAACGAGCCGCTGTTCACCACGTGCAGCACCATAAACAGCATACGCGACAGAACCTGCATCACCATTTCCCACATAGGGCATCCCTCCTGCCCTACTGTATGCGCAGAAAAATCGGAATTTGCCAGTCCCGCCACGGGAAAACGAAAACCCTCTGTCCATTTGCACACGCCACATAAGGCAGTAATTTCAAAATACTAAATTTTGGGCGTTGCAAAGGTAGAAAGAGACCGAGAAAGCAGAAATGCTTTTCTCGGTCTCTTTCTTTATATCCGTACATTCGACTATCAAGCCTTCTTTAAGTACAATTATTGTAGAAACTTGAAGGAGGTTATTTTTATGGCAAAATTTATTGAAGAATTCTACTACGGAAATCTTGATCCACAGGCTCGTAGTACAAAGGAAAACAAGACAAGTTTGTTTTCGGGGTTGGTTTTCTGTCCCGATTGTGGTTCTAAACTTCACTTCTGTGCAGCCAAAAGCCTGAAACCCAATCAAGAGTTTTATCGATGTGCCAATTACAAAGACGGCAGAGGCACTTGTAAAATACATTATATTCGTAATGTATCTCTTGAAAAAATAGTGTTAAAGGCAGTTCAAGATATGGCTGATTTTGTTCATTGCTATGAAAATGTTTTTCTTTATATGATTGCGAAAAATAAGCAGGCATTGCGAAAAATCGAATTTGAAAAGCTTAAAAGGACTGTTGCTAACAGTACAGTACGTTTGGGTGAAATCGACAAACTGATGTCTAAATTGTATGAGGATAATGCACTCGGTCGCATAAAAGATGACTTCTTTCAAAAGATGATGATAAATTACGAACGAGAACAAAAAGAATTGATCGAAATCGTTACCAAAGGTGAAGAAGTGTTGCAGGATAACCAACAGAAATCTGACAATATACGACTCTTGATTCAGACCTTCAGGGAGCATACAAACATTACCGAACTCACACCAACTCTTGTAAACAAACTCATTGAGCGCATTGAAGTTCATAACAACGACAAGTCAAGCGGGCATTGTTATGTAAAAGTAGATATCTATTTTACCGGCGCGGGAATGTTCGAGATTCCAAGCATTGATAGAATACAGCAGTTATTAGAGGAAGTTCGAAAGAATCCGGAAGGCCACCGCCTTGTGGCATAAAAAGAGAAAGGTGTAACCCCGTTTTCGAGGTTACACCATATCTCATTCAAAAAACATCCTTATGGGGCGTGCCCATTTGGGCAGAGGGTTTTGGTTACAGAAAGAACGCCTTGAATTGGCTCTGGCAGCGCGAACAGGTGACGGTGCGCCGTCCGCGACGAATCGGCAGACGAAGCCGTGCCGAGCAATACGGGCAGGTGCGATACCGCCAGCGGCGAATATCACGCAGACGGATGAACTGTCGCCGACACCACGCTTCGACCGGCGTCCACAGGCGAATAAACCGCTCATTTTCCGCCTGACGGCGAGGGATATTGCGGGACAACGCCCGCCAAATGAGCACCACTGCCAGCGCCGTGCCAAGCACGGACAGCACCCAGCCGACAACGCCGCGGCGCACAAACATCTGCACCAACCACAGCACCATATAACTCCAAAAGAGAACATTATTCAGTTTATCCGTGCCGTAACGGCCTGCCATAAATTGCATCAATGAATTGCGTAACCGATAAAACATTCCTATCACTCCTACCCGTAGTCTACCACCCAATTATGAATAAACCCGCACAGGTTTGTAAACTTTTTGTATCCGGCATAAGTCTAACGCCGCAACCGTTAGTTGCGGCGTCGTCCAAAGGTCAGATCTTCGTAATATCGTAGGGAGTGGTCTGGTAGACGTAGTAATTGAGCCAGTTATTAAACAGCAGATTGGCGTGACTGCGCCAGGTGACCAGCGGCTCCTTGGTATCGTCGTCATCGGGAAAATAATTTTCCGGCACGTCGATGGGCAGTCCCGCCTCTTTATCCCGCACGTACTCGCGACGCAGGGTGTCCGCATCGTATTCCGAATGCCCGAACACAAATACCTGCGTGTTGGAGTCGTTTTTCAGCGCGTGCACACCCGCCTGCGGGGAGGATGCGAGAATTTTCAGACACGGCACCGCCTCGATATCCTCGCGGCGCACGGTGGTGTGGCGGGAATGGGGAGCCATAAACACGTCGTCAAAGCCGCGGAACAGCATCACGTTCTTATGCTCCACAATATGGGGGTAAACGCCGAACAGCTTCTTGTCCAGCGGCACCTTGTTGATGCCGTAGTGGTAGTAAAGCGCCGCCTGTGCCCCCCAGCAGATATGCAACGTGGAGTGAACGTTCGTCTTAGTCCACTCGAGGATCTCGCACAGCTCCTCCCAGTAGTCCACCTGCTCGAACGGCATCTTTTCCACCGGCGCGCCAGTGATGATCATCCCGTCAAACTTGCGCTCGCGTACCTCGTCAAAGGTCTTGTAGAACGAAAAGAGGTGCTCCTCGTCAACGTTCTTGGCCTTATGGCTCTTAGTGTGCAGCAGCTCCATCTCAATCTGCAAGGGGGTGTTGCCGAGCAGACGAGCAAGCTGGGTCTCGGTGACGATCTTGGTGGGCATCAGATTGAGCACCAACAATTTCAGCGGTCGGATGTCCTGCGTAATTGCCCGCGTCTCGGTCATCACAAAGATGTTTTCCTGCGCCAGCGTTTTGACCGCGGGCAGCTTGTTGGGTATTTTGATCGGCATCAAGATCCCTCCTTTTCAGCAAGATAGTCTAATGTATTCTGTCAGATCTTATCCAATGCCTGCGCAATGTCGGCGATGAGATCTTCGGTGCCCTCGATTCCGCAAGAGAAGCGCACAAGGTCGGGGGTAACGCCCGCCGCGACCAGCTCCTCGTCGGTGAGCTGGCGGTGGGTCGCGCTCGCGGGATGCAGGCAGCAGCTACGCGCGTCCGCAACATGGGTCTCGATCGCGGCGATCTTCAGGTGGCCCATAAACGCCTCGGCGGCGGCGCGGCCGCCCTGAACGCCGAAGCTGACCACGCCGCAGGAGCCGTTCGGCAGATATTTCTGCGCGAGGGCATAGTCCTTGTCGGTCGGCAGACCGCAGTATTTCACCCACGCGATCTTGTCGTGCGCGGACAGGAACTCCGCCACCGCCTGCGCGTTCTTGCAGTGCTGCTTCATACGCAGGTGCAGGCTCTCGAGGCCGAGGTTGAGCAGATACGCCGACTGCGGCGACTGGGTCGTGCCGAGGTCGCGCATCAGCTGGGCAGTCGCCTTAGTGATGTACGCACCCTCGATGCCGAAGCGCTCGGTGTAGGTAATACCGTGGTAACTGTCATCGGGCGTGCACAAGCCGGGAAATTTCTCGGGGTATTTCGTCCAATCGAACTTACCGCTGTCGACGATGCAGCCGCCGACTGCCGAGCCGTGGCCGTCCATATATTTGGTGGTGGAGTGGATAACGATATCCGCACCCCACTCGAACGGGCGGCAGTTAACGGGGGTGGCGAAGGTGTTGTCGATGATGAGCGGCACGCCGTGCGCGTGTGCGGCGTTCGCGAAGCGCTCAATGTCCAGCACGACCAGCGCGGGGTTCGCGACCGTTTCGCCGAACACCGCCTTGGTGTTGGGCTTAAACGCCGCCTCCAGCTCCTCGTCCGTGCAATCGGGCGCGACAAAGGTGAAATCCAGCCCCATCTTGCGCATCGTGACGTTAAAGAGGTTGAACGTGCCGCCGTAGATGCAGGACGAGCACACCACGTGATCGCCCGCCTGCGCAATATTAAAGATGGAGAAGAAAGACGCCGCCTGACCCGACGAGGTCAGCATCGCGGCAGTACCACCCTCCAGCTCGCAGATCTTCGCCGCGACGGTGTCGCAGGTGGGGTTCTGCAGACGGGAATAGAAATAGCCGCTCGCCTCAAGGTCAAACAGCTTGCCCATATCCGCGCTGGAGGTGTATTTGAAGGTGGTGCTCTGAATGATCGGCACCTGGCGGGGCTCGCCGTTGCCGGGGGTATAGCCGCCCTGTACACATTTGGTCTCGATGGTTGCCATAACACATTACTCCTTTATTCTCGAAATAAAAAACCGTCCCAAAGCATTGCCTTGAGACGGATAAGCTCCGCGGTACCACTCAAATTGCCGCCCTGCAGGCGACCTCTCTACGGGCTCGATCAAGCCCTTTGCCTTAACGCGGCAGAACGGACGACCCTAATGCGGCACACGCCGCCCTCAGGCCGTCGGCTCAAAAGCCATAGATCGCTGGGACACTCCGTCGTCGGCTCGCACCGCCCGCCGACTCTCTGATGACCTCCTGTCCCGATCCTCTTTATCATCGCCTTTCCTGCATTATAACAAACCTCGCGGACGGTGTCAATAGATTTTTTGCCCGCACACTTGCAGCAAATCGCACAGTATGGTAATATAAGGTTATACTATATGAGGAGGCATTCTATGTCCCACATCATCCTGATGAATATTATCGCGCGCATCCGAACCGACTTCACAACCAAGTTCGGTGTGCCGCGCCAGAGTGGGATCGTCCCCGCGGTCAAGGCGACCATCGTGTTCGAGCCGGAATACCGCAACCCCGACGCTCTGCGGGGACTCGAGGGCTTCTCGCATCTGTGGCTTTTGTGGCACTTCTCGGAGGTCAAGCAGGAAAACTGGTCGCCGACGGTGCGCCCGCCACGCCTCGGCGGCAACACCCGCATGGGGGTGTTCGCCACCCGCTCGCCCTACCGCCCCAACCCCATCGGCTTATCCTCGGTGAAGTTCGAGCGCATCGAATGGGATACCCCCGAGGGTGCGGTCATCCACGTCTCGGGCGCCGATCTGATGGATGGCACGCCTATACTGGATGTAAAACCATATCTTGCTTATACAGACAGTCATCCAGATGCCGTGAGCGGCTTTGTTGACGACCTCGGCGACCGCTCCCTCGAGGTCGACTGCCCTCCCGCCCTGCTCATGCCGCTGGCGGAGGAGCAACGCACCTCATTGCTCGGCGTGCTCGGGCACGACCCGCGCCCAACCTATCAGCACGATCCCACGCGCGTATATGGGATGGCTTTCGGCGGCTGGGAGGTGCACTTCACCGTCGCCGACGGCGTTCTGCAC
>JAEIGA010000795.1_pt1 | contig 46945 bp, 84 predicted proteins | sample 9270691 | NCBI WGS metagenome assembly JAEIGA01 (sample SAMN17057246, study PRJNA624740) | gut metagenome | biome: biome; isolation source: fecal sample | host: Bos grunniens | place: China: Xizang | collected 2019
ATTCAACAGTTTGTTAATTCGCAAAAATTAGAAAATGCAGATTCAAAAAGAGTAATACTAACATTTAATAATGACAACTGGCAAGTCAGAAGCAAGTGGGACGATGAAAATGATATTGCAATTACGGGGTCGTTGTATGGGAGCGAAAACAATGCTGTTGAATTATCTGCAATTAAAACAATGGCATCAGACGCCGATGAAACCATTATCGGTGGTGGAACGACATGGGCATCAATAACAGATGATATAACACCAATTAAATTCAATCAAAGCTATATCGGTGGCAATCATGGTTATTCGGAAGGTTTTACAATTACATTCAGTTCGGCTCACGGTTTGACGGAATCAAGTATCGGAAAAGTATTTACTGATGCAGGTAGTAATGAATATGTTATTCTTACTATCACATCGCCCACAAAAATTCTGTGTTGTAGCGAATACACAGGGGATGCAAATAGTCCACTTTCTTCAACTGCACCGATTTCTCCCATAACGCTTGACGGAAACCAGTTTGCATTTTCGTCCGTCAGTGGGAAGGTACAGATTCAGCCCGGAATAAATAATATATCCGTGGGTATAAATGTTAATTCGGGAGAGCCGCTGTCTGAAAATGGTGTATATTATGGTAAATATGCTGAAATTGTTGAATCATACAATATTATCAGTATACCGGATATGATAACATATCTGAAAACCAATGTGGGAAACAACACAAACGAGAGCTATCATTCGGATGATATTGATAATTATTGTGTTGTGACAAATATTTATAGATTCACAGAACGCGGGGCAATGGCTATCTATTCAACGGTTGATTTCAATGCTTCTGTTCTTGTGGGTTATGTTGGACTTGTTCAAAGCGGCGCAATCACTAACAAAAAAATAAGTATTCCAATGACTTCAAAAGCGACATTGTCTACATTAAGTGACACACTTGATATTACAAGTGATATATGGACTGATGCCGACGAAGTACCGGACCGCTTTTATGAGTTCGCCGATACCACACTAGCTAAGGGAATGTGCATTGGTTACGCACAGTATGCAGATGGAAGTAATGCTGTTAGAAAGAACAATGTCACAAACGCCTGTCAATACTTCAACACCGGGAAAATTTATCCCCGTATAAGAACAAGTTTTACACCGTCTATTGGAGACAGTATCTGCGCAGTTTCGTTCAGAACACCATTAAACACGTACAACGCGTTAATTCCTGCAATTTCGTGGTATTACGTTGGAGATGATATTTATTTAATGATTAACGCACAGGAAACCGCTAACACATATATTAAACTTCCGGAATATATGAACGGAATGAAAACCGAAATCATAGAAACAGATGGGTCTATTGATATTCCGTATAAATTTGTTTCAGCAAAAGGATTAAAGGTTGCGGTGACTAATTACGGAAGTGCAGTAGTAAAGCTATACAATTGAGTTAAAGAAATGGTGGTGTATTAAAATGGAACCAGTAAAACCAATCGTTTTTGAAGGCAAACTATACAAACAGTATAGCTATAAAATTGAAGCAACAATTCCCAAAAATATCTCCGACAAGGCAGTGAAGGAATTGTTTGAACGAGCCTGTAAAGAATTTCTAGAAAAAAGACAGAAAAACATGAGTTAAAGAAAACTTAAGAGCGGCAACTCAAAGCGAGGTTACAATTACTAAAACCGCTTAAATAATGGGGTATTCTAATAATTCGTTTCATAGAATACCCCATTTTCACTCAAATCAAAATGAAGAAAGGAGGCATCCAATATGGCTTTGACTATTAAGAAAATTGCGATGCCACAGGACAAGTACGCGATCAAATGCCCGTACACGATGTCTCCGACGAGGCTTGTGATCCACAATACTGCCAATGATGCTTCGGCTCTCAATGAGGTCAAGTACATGCAGTCGAACAACAATCAGGTTTCCTTCCACTTTGCTGTCGATGACAAGCAGGCGGTTCAGGGAGTTGAGATGTGGCGCAATGCTTGGCACGCTGGAGATGGTGGAAGTACTTCGAGTAAAGGGAACCGTGAAGGCATTGCAATTGAGATCTGCTACTCCAAGTCCGGTGGCGAGAGATTCGATAAGGCCGAAGAGAATGCTGCTGAGCTCGCTGCGAAGCTTCTGATCGACTTCGGCTGGGGGCTTGACAAGGTCACAAAGCATCAGGACTATTCCGGCAAGTATTGCCCGCACCGCACGCTTGACAGAGGTTGGGATCGGTTCGTCAAAATGGTTGAGACCAAGCGCAATGCCATGCTGAAGAAAAACACGGCCCCAAAAGATCTCTCGAAAACCACTCTCAATGGATATTCTCTCGAGCGGGTCAAGGACTTCTCGATTGTCTACTGGGATAAGTCGAAAAAGAAAGGAACCTACCAGAGCTACATCAACGGAGGTTTCTTCGGATGCTACAAGGAACTTGGGCTTGACTACACTCTCCCGGTCGGCAATCTTGTCTGCGACGTGGTGCCTGAGAGCTGTCTGAAGTATGGTGTTCGCAAGCGTTGGGAGCCCTTTATCAAAAATGGTAAGTTCCGCTACAACACTGCTGACAACCCGGCTGACTCGACACTCAGAGGCAGGAAGGTCACAACTCTGGTCCTCCCGACGAATGGTGTTCCTTACGTTGACGAGCTGAATGCTGTTCCTGAGACTGCAAGATATGCGATTTCTGGGATCCCGGTTATCAGAGATGGAGTGGATGTGAGCTACTCCGGATTCGTGAAACCTCAGGGTTGGGATGCTTCTCCGTTCTATGCAACGAGCAGAAACTTCATCGGTCTCAAGGGCACCTCGATCTGGATTGTGAGCGGGACTTCCAAGACTGATAATTTCGTCAGCACCTCTGAGGTCTACAACAAGCTCAAGGACTTTGAGTTCGACCAGCTCATTGCACTGGATGGCGGTGGATCATTCTACCACAAGTACAACGGTAAGGCTAACATCGTCTGGAAGGATCGGGATGTCAACAATCTGGTGGTGTTCGGATGAAGAGCTTCTTTCTTTGGGCCCGCCAGTATTCGAAGCAGATCCTCAACTTCATGCTTACCGCTTGGGCTGTAGGAGCTGTCTACGGTATGGTCTATGAGATTATCAGACTTGTAGCCTCGCCTGAGACAGCTTCTCTTTCCGAGTTCTATTCCTATCTCGGGATTCCATTGACTTGCGGTATTCCGGCGTACCTTATCCCGAACATGTTCCTCAATCGAGAGAAGGTTCGGCAAGGGTATGATCGGGACTACGACGAAAAGATGTTCGGTGAGCGAGATATGACTGGAGAAGGTATCGGCGAGGATCAAAATGAATCTATGAAAGGAGAGGAATCTGATGAAATTCAGCTTTAAGAAATTCCTGTCCCGCAAGTTCCTGATCGCCGTTGTCGGTATGATCGTCGGGCTTGCAGTCTCTCTCGGTGCGGACGCTTCTGAGATTCAGCAGATTGCTGGGGCGGTAGTCTCGGCTGTTTCTGCGATGAGTTATATTTTCGGAGAAGCGATGGTGGACTCTGCTGCCGTCACTGTCAAGGAAGACGAGGAAGAGACCATCTCGATTAATCCGAGAGACGACGAAGGAACGGACTGGAAATGATATTTGAGGTGAGGGCTGCTCGGGGTTTCTCGGGTAGCCTTCATCTTCTCTTCTTTTTTTTTCATGGACGCGGGTGACTCTGACTCGAGTTAGGCTGTGGTGTGATATTTCAATGGACAAGGAGGCAGAGAGCTTTGAAGAGATTTGAGATCGCACCGCAAGACCGATACGCACTCACAATTGAGGAGGCGGCTGGATATTCTCTTATCGGAGAAAACCGGCTTCGCAAGATCATTGAGGAGGACCGGGGGCTTGACTGGGTCTTGAAAGTAGGTTCGCAGGTCAGGGTTAAGAGACAGCTTTTCGAGAAGTGGCTGGACCGGCAGTATAACTTATAAAGAAGAGAACTTGACAGAGACGGTTCCGGAGAGTATAATGAAGGTGCTTGTCGGAATCGTTTTCTGTTATGAAAGGAGAACAGAGATGTCAGACAGACGCGATTCCAGAAACCGCAAATTGAACCGAGGAGAGTATCAGAGACCGGACGGCAGATATGCTTACCGATACACCGATCAGGATGGAAAGGAACGGTGGGTTTATAGTTGGAGACTGACCGCGACTGATATTTCTCCAAAAGGCAAACTGAGTGAGACATGTCTCAGAGATCTTGAAGTGGAGATAGCGAAGAGCCTGTTTGAGGGGTTGAGGAAGGGTAGCCAAGAGACGACGCTGAATGATATTTTCGAGGACTACATGAAGATCAAGATCAACATCAAGGAGAAGACTCGGCTATACTACAAAGGGATCTGGGACAGGCATGTCAGGAACACTCTCGGTCCAAGGAAGATTTCGGATTTGAAGTACAGCGATTTTGTAAGATTCTTCAACCATCTCATCGAGAGCCAAGGTCTTAAGCTCAGCAGCATCAGGAACACCTACACCTTGATCCGACCGGTTCTTGAACTGGCAGTTAAGGACGAACTCATTCGCAAGAATCCGACCGACGGGGTCATGAAAGCTGTCACGAAAAGCCGCTCGATCAAACCAGAGAAACGCCATTCGCTTACAATCCCTCAGCAAGAAGCATTCCTCAAGTTCTTGAGAGACACTCCGAGGTATCGCAGATGGTTTCGACTATTTATATTTCTCCTTGGAACGGGTTGCAGAATCGGAGAAGCTCGGGGACTCACTTGGGATGACTGCGATTTTAAGAAAGGGACCATCCGGATCAACAAGCAGCTATCGTTCTACAGAGCCGAAGGGGAAGAGAAGTACAAGAACCACGTATCCACGACGAAAACTGACAGCGGAAACAGGACGATCCCAATGTTTTCCTCCGTCCGAGAAGTTTTGCTTGAGGAGTGGAGAGTGCAAGGTCTATCTGATGTGAAGCCTGAAGTAGTTGACGGGGTCTCCGGTTTTATATTTAGAACGAGAACTGGCAGATGCATTGACGCCGCAAATGTTGACGGAGCGATCAACCGGATCATCTCTCGTTACAATGCTGTCGAGGAGATTGAAGCTGAGCTGGAGAATCGGGAACCGATCTTTCTGCCTCATTTCAGCGCTCACAATCTCAGGCATACCTTCTGTACGAGGATGTGCGAGAACAAACCGAATCTTAAAGTCGTTCAGGAGATCATGGGTCACGCTGATATTTCTACAACTATGAACATCTACGACGAAGCAACCGAGGAAGAGACGCAGTCTGGGTTTGAGAAACTTGACGGAAAAGTTGTACGAATCTGAGTTTACCAAAAATTTACCAAAAATGATTTGGTAAGTTCAAGAAGATATAAGAAAGTACGAGAAGATATTTTGTGTGAGTGCACAAATAGTTGCTGTGAGATTCAAGGGCATGTTGTGAAAAATGGCTTAAAAATTGGGGCTTCGAGTGGTGGAAAAACGGGGCTTGGAGCGAATTGATATTTTCGGTAAACAATTTGTATAAAATCTGAAAATTCAATAAAGGCAAGGCTTTTGAGGCTTTTTGTAAACAAACATTTCGTAAATTTACCAAAGTTTTACTAAAATTGATTCTGACAAGCAAATAGAACCTGTGGCTGTTCCACGATTGTGGGGCGGCCTTTTTTTTATTTTCGCGTAAAAAACATCGCATATTATGAAGAGGCTGGTGCAGTGCCGCTATGGTGCTTTGGGTTCAATTCCCATGCTCTTTATTTTTTCTCGAAAGTGAGGACGCAGGTGACGCAAATCCATTCTAAACTATAGAATGAAGAATTTTGAATGAGAAAGGAGGCTCTCGGATGGACATCGTAATTGATATTCTGATCGCAGTGATTCTGGCAATCGTTGCGTTCGCTCTCGGCTGGGTAATTAGAGGGAAGACCAAGAAGACTTACGGCATTCTCTATGTTGTCGACTGGGATGACGGGACTACGGAAACGCTTCTCGAACTTGATTCTCAGCCTACAACGCTAACTGACCGACAGGAAGTAGTTCTTGAAGTTCATAAGACCGAACGGATCACGCGAAGATAACATGTTTCTTAATGAGATCCATTATTAAAAAGGAGGACTTAAAGATGGACAACGAAGTTAGCAGAATCGACGAACTTACAGAAGAGGATCGAGCTGAACAAGTCAGAAAACTCGCAAATGATATTCTGATCAAGCAGCTTGAAGATCTTGGGAAGTGCGCTGTCGGTTGCGAGAATTCGAAGGAAATCATCGACGACTTCGTGACGCTGCAGAAGTCTATGACTGAAGCACAAAAAGCTCAGAATGAAGCGGAGAAGATCAAAGCGGACAGAGAACTTGAGGAGAAGAAGCAAGAAGCCGAAATGGACTTCAAGAAGAAGAACGCAAGGATCGAACACCTGCTTCAGTTCGGAGGGATTGTTGCTCAGCTCGCAGGCTTCGGTATCACGGCATGGAGTACGATAATGAACATCAGAGCGTCGCATAAGAACTTGAAGCTGAGTCTCAAGTCTGCAAGAAGCAACTGGTTGGATACTCTCAAGTACGAGGAGAAAGGTTCAATCACCTCATTTGCAGGCAAGTCGATTGCTGGCGATTGTCTGAGGTCAAAAAAGTAATGGAACATGAAGGGGTTACGTCAATTCGACGTGGCCTCTTTCTTTTTTTTTCTCGCGAAATATTCATTGCACTTAATGAAAACAAATTAAACCTAAAAGGAGAATTATACAATGACAAACTTTGAGAGAATTGGCGTGGAACGTCAGGACGAGGCTCGCAATTTCTGGCAGGCGCACAAGCAGTTTGAGAATAGCTGCAAACTGTGCTGCAACAGAGGGATGCGGATCGAGTGCGATCGGTGCCATATCAATCACGCTCACGAGGCCGTCAAGAAGTATAAGTTCCCTCAGCAGGCAAAAATGTTTGAGGAAAGGAACAAGGGCTGAATCAGGCCTTCTTCCTTTTTTATATCTGCTCGCGAAAATCTCAGCTTCCTTAACGGAGGAAAGAGCTCTTGACTCCTAAACTAAATAATAGTTAAAGGAGAAAAAGATCATGAGCATTTTCAGCGAGAAAAGGTGGGAAGCCTTCGCAACTGGAAAGTTCATCTGCTCGAAGTGTGGAGCAGAAATGGTATTCGAGGACAAGTTCGAAGAGAACCTGATTTGTCCGAAGTGCGGCTATAAGATCCCGCTGGAACTCTATGGGATTGAAAGCGAAGAGGAACTCGACGCGCTCTTCCCGATTATGGAACAGAAGGAAGAGAAACAGCACAAGAAGAAAAACAAGAAATGATCGAAGAGGAGGGGTGCCTAAACGGTGCCTCTTCTCTTTTTTATATTTTCAGGGGAGAAGGGAGTCTGGCAATGAAGTACTACAGCAAAGCTCCACCGATCAGTCATCAGCAATTCGGTGAGACCTACAAGTGTGATCACCCGGTCTATGATATTTGCACGCTGTACCGAACTGGAGAGCGAGGACTTGCGGTGATCCAACAGCGGTTTGAGAAGGACGGCAAGCGAACCTACTGGACAAACATCGATCCGTGGCTTGCGAATGCTTTATATTTGCTTCCGAAATTTCACCGACTCCTTGACGAGCGAGCAAAAGAACCTGTTGATGGTCTTTATCCGACAATGTCCGTCCGGCAAGTGATGTGGGCTGTCAGGATGAAGCCGCTCAAGCGAGAGAGATGGGAGACAGTGTTTGACAGGAAAGATATTTGACGCGTGAATTGCATTGCGGTTAATGGACTCATAAATACGAAAGGAGAAAACTATGAAACAATGGATCATTGATTTTCCTATGCGACCGAAGGACTGGCTTGACGAAATGAACTTTGCCCTTACAGAAGGGGATTCAAATCCGGATTTGATTATGCCGATAATCAAGGATTGTGTTAATTCTCGGCTCGCTAAGGGCTTGGTTCTTGGAAGTGCTGGAACCTTGGCTATAGGAGCAGCGATTCAAGTAGTAATAGCAATTCGAAAGAAAAGGAGATCCAAGAAGGCGGAGGAGGCTTAACGGCCCCTCTTGTCTTTTATATTCTACGCGAAGATTACATGTTGGTTTATGACATCATTATTATTTACGGAGGGTCATTTATGGATAGCAAGAAATTGGAAGCGAAGCTGGCAGAGGTTGTAGGTAAAACAGAGTCACGATGCAAGGAAGTACTCGATTCTGGGTTGATATTGACATATGGAGAGGCAATAAGAATGCTGTACGAAGAGCTTGGCCTTGTTCTTACACCTCTGGCATTAGCAAGTTGCGGATATTCTTGGGAACTGAAACCTGTAGTGTGGAATGATGGTGGGCATATTGTGTGGACTGAGAATTGAGCCGTAACAGGCTCTTTTCTCTTTGTGTCGCGAAAATCCCACTGTCTATAATGGAAAACCTTACTAATTTTAAGAAAGGGATTTAGGCTATGGGAAAATTCAAAGAGAAGATCGAGGATGGGAGGACTTGGCTTGATGTCAAGGCATGGCAAGCAAGAGCGTGGGTAAAAGAGAACCCGCAACAGGCAGTAACTGTCATCTGCACTGCAATCGGCGCAGGCGTACTCATGACGAAAGGTATGATTAAATCTGCAAGGTTGCACAAGGAGGCAGTGCTGAAGGAACGGTATATCTACGACCGCTCTCTCGGCAAGTACTGGAGACTGAGAAGAGTTCCGACCCAGACTGAGCAACTCAAGATTGCACGTCTGAAAAAAGAAGGACTCGGATATGCAGAAATTCTGACAAGTATGAAATTACTGTAAGAAGTCCACAAGGAATTGAGCTGATATGGCTCTTTTCCTTTTGCACTTTTTATATTTTCTCGCCGCGAAAAATTCATGCCTCTTAATGGAAGATTTACAAATTCAAGGAGGTTAAAAATGAGTCTGGAAGCGATTGTGATTTTGGCATTAATAGCTTATCTACTCATGAGGATCGAGAAAAGAGGTAAGTAAGATATTCCAAAGGCGAAGGGTCGAGATCGGGCCCTTTTCCTTTTGTCCTCGCAATCGTTATAGGACGGTGCCGACGAGGAAATTATCGAGGTAGGACATTTACAATTGCAGAGTGAAAGATGTCCAGATTTTACCGCGAAATTTTCTTACCATTTAGTGAGAACCAAATCAAATAAAGGAGTTTTGAAGGATGGACGAAATGAGAATAGCGTCGAAATTCATGACTAGGATTTTATCAAAGATTCTTGCGGTAGGCATTAAGAAATGCTGCGGAGTGAAAGTAAAAATTGATCTCAGCAACGTTGCTTACACTTACAACGAGGGTCAGATGGTAAGTATCCATGTCAAGGATTTTGACATGAAGATGACGTCGCAAGATCTTGAGAAACTTGTGATGGGCAAACTCGGAATTGAGGATGGGGAGTGAACAGCTCCTCTTCCCTTTTCAATATTTTATACCTGTACATATTGTGACAGGTTTCGCTCATGAAAGGAGATAGACTATGAGCACAGCAAAAGATTTCGCACGAAGAGTCCTTCCGACCGCAATGACGGTACTCGGATCACTCGCAACCATTGCCGCTGTGATATTTGCAGCGAAGGAGGGACAGGAGTTCAAGGAGAAGACCGAAGGAAAGGAGATGACGAAGAAGCAGAAAGTCTGGACCGGCGTGAAGACCTTCAAGAAGACCGAGCTCTGCACCGCCGTCTCTCTCGGATGCAGTATCGGAGCGCACTGTCTTGATCTGAAGATGCAGGCAAGTCTTGTCGGGGCTTATACCCTGCTCCAGTCACAGGTTAAGAAGCATCAGGGAGAGTTCGGCAAGTACCGCAAGAAGATTGAGGAAATCTATGGTCCTGAGGTCGATGAGAAAGCCATGGTGGAGGTGAAGAAGGAGGAACTTACAGAAGAAGAGAAGAACGACGACGGAGACAAGCTTCTCACGGTTCATCTCTACGGCTTCATCGATGATCTTCCTGAGATCACGATCAAAGCGACAATGGAAGACCTTCTGAGAGCCGAGATCGCGATGAACAAGCAGCTCATCACCACCTACGAGTTGACGGCAAACGATGCTCTCGGATATTTCGGAATCGAGCCTATGGAGATCGTAGGAGCAAGAGGGAATGAGTACGGCTGGAACGCAGATGCGCTTTGCGATTGGACCGGCGGATATTTCTGGCTCGAGAATCATCGTATAAAACTAGATGACGGGAGTTGGATGGTCTGTCCGATGTTTTCGGCGAAAGACGACTTCAGAAATGAAGACATGTAAGGCGGCAGGCAGGAAATGATACAGAGAGGCCCTTCAAAAAAAAAGTGCAAAGAATTGAAAACAATAGTCTTTGGCTTGATTTTAGGAGGGTTTTTATGTCTACAGTTATTCGTCATGATCTTTCGAAAAAGAATCCCTATTATATTCCTGTTCACAGACGGTACGAACTTGAGCACTTCTGTATGCAGTATCACGACTGGAAAGCTGAGCTGAATAGACTGGACGGCCGCCAGTATCAGGCTCGGTACACCGACATGCCGAAGAACGGAGTGAACAGGTTTTATAATCCCGTCGAGGAAGCAGCTATAGTGAGGGACAAACTCAACTCGAAGATCTCTCTTGTAGAGTCGACAGCAAGGGAGGTCAGCGAAGAGTATGCGGAGAAGATCGTGTATGTTGTGACGACTGAGAACGTATCATACGAGACTGCCAAAGCAAGAAAAGGAATCACCTGCGACAAGAATAAGTTCAGCAAGATGCGGCAGGAGTTCTTTTGGCGGCTTGATAAGTATCGTGATTGATATTTGCCGCGAAATTATCATCCTATATAATGAAAGGAGGGTTGAAGCCTTATGAACAAAAGAATGATCACCAAGATTGCTGGTGGTGCACTCGGGCTTCTGATTCTGGCTGGAACATTTATTAAAGATTTGATCGACCAGAAGAACGAAGAAGAGTACATCGACGAGATGATTGATGAGAAGCTGAACGAAAGGTTTGGCTCCGATCAAGACGAAGAGTCCGAAGAAGATAACGAAGACGAGGATGAATAATCCGAAAGCTGAAGGGTCCTACACGGACTCTTCTCTTTTATATTTGAAAAGGAGGCTTGTGTGAAGCAGTACATGTATGAAGGACCGATCATGGTCTTTGAAACTTGCGTGGCCTCGAACTGGAAGGCCTACACGTATGCCGTATCGGAAGCAAAAGCCAGAACGAACTTCTCGTATCAGGCGAAAAAGGCTCTCAACAAGCTTCCGTCTACCAGAGTCACCCTTCCCGGTAAGATTCAGCTTGTCGGGTAATTTATATTTTAAGCAAAGGAGAATCCTAGCTATGAAAAACTCGAAAATGATCATCGACTCAGTTGTGAAGATGGTCAAAAAGCACGCACCCAAGATCGCAGTTGGCGTTGGAGGTGCTTTACTCCTGACCGGCGGATATTTGCTCGGGAAGGAGGTTCCGAAGTACAAGAAAGAGATCGAAGAGAAGACTCAGGCTCTCGAGGAAGGGGAGAAGCTGCCTGTAAAGGAGAAGGCGACAATTGCCGTGAAGCACTTTGTTGCTCCCATTTGTGTAATTGCCGGTGGCACAGCAGCTCTCTGCCTCTCCGTTCACGAGAACGAGAAGAGGATTGCAATCGGTACCTCGGCCGCAACAGCACTTTCAAAGCTTTCTGGGATCAAGGACAAGAACTTGAACGAGTACAAGGAAGCAGTCAAGGAAGTTGTCAGCGAGGAAGAACAGGGCAAGATCGAGTCAGTGCTTGCGAAGAAGAAGGAAGAGCTTGCTACTGTTGACGATATGGATATTCCTCCATATCCGCCTGAGAAAGGAAAATACTGGTGCCGCGATCTGGTATTCGGAGGACAGTGGTTCCAGACGGACGTTCCGACGCTCGAGAAGTGCGAGATCGAACTGGCAAGCAGGCTTCTGGCTGAAGGATACGGTTCCACGGCGGCCCTGAACGATGTGTATGAGCTGGTCGGACATGAACTGATCGACGCGGGGGATCATTTCGGCTTTCCCTATGACCCGGGTAAAGGACATAAGATGGTCGATCTCAGAATTGATTCCATGATCTCGAATGGGGAATTGATTCTCACGATCTCTCCTGATGTGTCCTTGATCGACGAGTACTTCAAGTCAGCAGGTACAACATATTAAGGAGGGTTTCAATGAACGAAGACGAAAAAGATATTATTCAGTACGACCGGGGGGCAGAGCACGATGCCGAGCCCCCTATCGAGAGTCAGGTAGTGCCTCAGAACAAGAGCTTCTCGAAGAAACTTGCGAGCGCTCTATTGTCAGACACCTATCAGATGATCCTCGGAAACATCTACAAGGAGATCATCGATCCGGCGATTCGCAGACTGCTTGTGGATGCGTTCAAGGCATTCATCTATCGCGGATCGGCATCTTCAAGTGTTTCCGACGGATACACTGCTTATGATACCCTCTACGACAGAGCAGGGCCGAGCGAGAACAGATTGAGACCCAGTTTCGGTGAGATTCAGTTCAGATCCAAGGAAGCGGCTGAGCACGTTCTTGAGGTTATGCAGAAGTATCTCCGCAGGAACGGCGTCGTAAGGGTCTCGGACTATTACAAGGTTGCCGGGCAGAAGCCTGAGTACAGCTATGTCAGCTATGGCTGGACCAATCTGAGCTCCGCAAGAATCTTCCATTATAAAGTTAAGGGAGAGCACATGTGGGGCATTCACTTCCCTGAACCCATGTACATTGAGAGCAATTGATATTTGAAAGGAGAAATGCATAAATGGACATCAAAAATGCGGTAAAAGACCTTGCAAAGAAGACGACGTTCAACGTCAAGAAGTACTCTCCGGAGATTCTGACTATCGGAGCAATCGGATTTGGAATCGCAACTGTGGTCTGCACATGGTTCGCTGCGAGAAAGACCGATGAAACTCTGAAGGAATCCAAAGCAATTGTGGAGAGAGCCAAGTGCACCGAGATCAACGATGCATACACCAAGAAGGATCAGTCTAAAGAGATCGCCTATGGATATTTGAAAGGTGGGCTTGCTATTGCAAAGCTGTATGGTCCTGCTGCTCTCATGGGATCGTTCTCCATCGCCTGCATTCTCGGGTCGTATAAGATCCTCTCGAGACGGAACGCAGGTCTCATTGCGGTCAACGGATTCCTCCAGAAGGAGTTCAGCGACTATAGAGATAAAGTCATCGAGAAGTACGGCAAGGAAGAAGACTATAATCTCAGATTTGGTGACAAGATTGAAGAAGGCAAAGAAGCGGAAGCAGAAGAGAACGGAGATAAAAAGACTGATGCGAAGCCTACTGGTGGGCTAAACAGACCGGTTCAGGCGAGTGACTTCTCAAGGCCGTTTGACGAATCTAGTTCTCTTTGGAAAAAAGATACTCAGTACAACATCTGGACGCTTCAGGAGCTTGAGAGAACGTTCAAGAGTATGACAATCAAGAATGGCGTTCTTCGAATGAACGATGTATTCGATGAGATTGGATGGCCTAGGACAAAAGCTGGTGAACGTTGGGGCTGGGTCCACAAGAAAGGTACTGAAGTAAGTGATATTTTCAGCTTCGGCCTTCCTCTTGGCGATACTCCTGAATGCAGACTATGGCAGAGAAAGATGGAGATGGAGAATCAGAGATACTTCTGGCTCGACTTTAATTGCCATGAGCTGACTGATGACGAATTACCTTATCAGGAGGTCTAAGCAATGAAAGAACCGATGATATTTCTCTGTGGAGTCGGTGTTGGGGTTGTCGGGTGCCTCATCTACATCAAGAAGAAACTAATCCCAGATCTCACCGAGGAGATCAAGCTGAAGCTCAGTGAAGAAGAGATCGAGCCCGTTGATATTTCCGATGTTGAGGACATAGGCGACTACATGGATGACGATGAAGATGACGAGTATGTTGTAACTGATCCGAAGGTCAAGCAGAAGCCTGTCAAAGCCCAGAACACGGACTACTCGAAGTATGCAAAGGCATTTGAGAAGAAGGTCAAGGAAGAGTCCATGGATGAGGATGCAAAGGAGCTTACCGAAATCGGAGGAACGGATCCCTACGTGATTGACGAGAGCCAGTATGACGAGCACTCGAACTATCAGGCTCACGCTTACGAGGTCTATTCTGATGGAATCGTGTTTGACATTGAGAACGAAGAGATCCTTGATGCTGATCCGGATATTGTCTTCGGCAAGACTGCAATGGAGGCGCTCTCTGAAAGTCCTGACGGGGTTGTGCATGTCCGCGATGACTCGAAGAGGAGGGACTATAGACTTGAGCGGACCGACTACCCGTTCAACGAACGTATTGAGCCGGGAGAAGAATGGAGGGGCTAAAGGAGAATGCCAGATGAGCTGAAAGAAAGATATTTCAACTGGATGTACGGAATCGTCATCGGTCCCTCGAAAGCTTCATATCGCAAGCTTCTGAGGCGGCTGCATGAGATTCCGTTCACTTATATTTTGCCGATGGACAGCAACCGTGAGCAGGATGGGATCGACCTCAGATACCGCTTCGGACATGCAAACGGCGTTTCTGAGCGCATCATTGTAAACGCTCTTGATATTCGTGACTGCTCTGTGCTCGAAATGATGGTTGCACTTGCAATTCATTGCGAGGAGGACGTGATGGATGATCCTGACGCCGGTAACAGAACACCGAAATGGTTCATGGACATGATCGGCAATCTTGGTCTGCTCGGGATGGACGATACTCATTACAACAAGGAGTATGTCGACCACAGGATTGATATTTTCCTAAAGCGGCAGTACTCTCCTGACGGTAAGGGAGGCTTGTTCCATCTCAAGAGATGCCATGAGGACTTGACGAAAGTTCAGATTTGGTATCAGATGAATTGGTACCTCAATGAGATTTTGGGTTATTAAAAAGGAGAAAGCTATGAACGAATCGAAAACAATCAACGTCATTGTGAAGTCGAGCGGAAAAGATATTTCAAAGGCGTTCAAGAAGATCAAAGGTCTCAAAGGCGGACTCATTGCCCTGACGATCTTCTGCGGGTATCTCGCTGCCGAACTTGCGGAGAGAAAACGCTCTGAGAACTATCTGAAGGCGGAGATCGACGAACTGAAGGAGAAGGTTGACGATCTTGAGGGAAATCTGATGCTTGTCAATCAGGACCTCGACACTATCGAGGATATGACTGGGTTCAAGAAGCCTGAAGCTACCAAAGATGGAGGAGATGCTGATGCGTAATGGCAGACTTCTTCAAAGTATTGACCCGGACAACAAAGCGCGGGCACGTTGAGATCTATCCCGAGTTCTTAATCTGCAATCCCAGTGAGGACTTGATGATCAAAGGCGGGGACTTCTATGCGGTCTGGGTTGAGGAACGTGGGCTCTGGTCAACGAACGAACAGGATCTGGTTCGCATGATTGACCGTGAGCTCCACGACTACTCTGAAGAATACAAGAAGACCTCAGCCGGAGATATCGTCCACGTTGCGTATATGCGGTATGCGTCAACTGGTACGATCGATCGGTGGCACAAGTACTGTAAAAACCAGATGCGGGACTCCTTTCATCCGCTTGACAGCAAACTCGTGTTCCAGAACGACACTCCTGACCGCAAAGATTACGCTTCCAAGAGACTACCGTATCCGCTTGAGGCCGGGGAGTGTCCTGCGTGGGAGAAGCTGACTGGCACTTTATATTCTGAGGAGGAGAGGCACAAGATCGAATGGACGATAGGCTCAATTGTGAACGGAGACTCGAAGAAACTGCAGAAGTTCGTGGTCTTCTACGGCGACCCGGGAACAGGTAAGTCTACGATCATTGATATTATTCAGCTCCTCTTTCAGGATCACTACTGCACGTTCGATGCGAAGGCTCTTGGCAGTGCGAATGCATCATTTGCCTTGGAGCCCTTTCGGAACAACCCTCTTGTGGCGATCCAGCAGGACGGTGATCTCTCAAGAATTGAAGACAACACACGGCTCAACTCCATTGCATCCCATGACGAGATGAACGTGAACGAGAAGAACAAAACGCAGTACTCTGCGCGGTTTCATTGCTTCATGTTCATGGGCACGAACAAACCTGTCAAGATCACGGATGCGAAGTCGGGGATTCTCAGGCGTCTTATTGATATTTCACCGACCGGCGAGAAGTTGCCGAAGAAGGAATATGACAGGCTGAAGAAGCAGGTTGAATTCGAGCTCGGTGCAATTGCCAAGAGGTGTCTCGATGTGTACGATGAGGATCCCGGCTACTACGACAATTATATTCCGATCAAGATGATGGGCGCATCCAACGACTTCTACAACTTCATTGAGGATGAGGACACGTTCACCGTATTTGAAAGGGACAATGAGACCACTGCAAATGCGGCTTGGGAGATGTACCAGAGGTATTGCGAGAAAGCCAAGGTGCCGTTTCCGCTGCAGCAGCGTTTGTTCAAGGAGGAACTGAAGAGTTACTTCAAGGAGTTCAAGGAACGGACCACAGCCGCAAATGGAACCCGGGTTCGCAACTGGTATGGCGGGTTTCGAAAGGACAAATTTTTCTCGGAGGAGTTTTTCGACAAACCTTCTGAAAAGCCCAAAGAGAAGCCTAAGGAGTACTCGCCGTGCTGGTTTGAGCCGAAGGAGCAGTCATCTCTCTTCGATACACTTGCGATGGAGTATGATGCGCAGTACGCAAGCGACGAAGGAATCCCAAAAACAAAATGGTCCAACTGCAAGACCAAGCTCAAAGACCTCGACACACACAAACTTCACTACGTCAGAGTTCCGGTGAATCACATTGTGATCGATTTTGATATTCCTGATGAAAACGGGAATAAATGCCTTGAGAAGAACATTGAGGCAGTCAGTCGGTGGCCTCCTACCTATGGAGAGCTGTCGAAAAGTGGTCAGGGAATCCATCTCCATTATATTTACAAGGGAGATCCGGAGAAGCTGAGCCACGTATTTGACGATAGAATCGAGATCAAAGTGTTTACTGGTAATATGACGCTGAGAAGGAAGCTGTCGAAATGCAATGATCTTCCGATAGCCGAGATCAGCTCAGGTTTGCCATTGAAAGGAGAAGATAAGATGGTAAACACCGAGGCTATTAAAAGCGAGAAGGCAATACGGACTTTGATTAAGCGCAATATCCTGAAGGAGTATCATCCGGGAACAAAGCCCAGCTGTGATTTCATCAAGAAGATCCTCGATGATGCTTATGCAAGTGGAGTCAGGTATGACGTGAGCGATATGTTCAATGCGGTTCTGACTTTCGCAACAAACAGCACGCATCACGCAGACTACTGCACAAAACTTGTGACGGAGATGCACTTCAAATCAGATGAAATTGCTCTTCCGGAAGGCGAAAATAATATCAAAAGCGATATATTGATATTTTTTGACGTCGAAGTATTCATCAATCTCTTTATCATTTGCTGGAAGGCGGCTGGAGAGAACCAGAAAATTGTGAGGATGATCAACCCGACACCGAAAGAAGTCGAGGAGCTCTCACGATACAAACTGGTTGGGTTTAACTGCCGTCAGTACGACAATCATATTTGCTATGCCCGGATGCTCGGGTATACAAATGAACAGCTCTATCATCTTTCTCAGTCGATCATCGGGTCGGAGAAGGGAAGCCGGGACAGAGGTATGTTTGGTAACGCATACAACTTCTCCTACACGGATATTTATGACTTCTCTTCGAAGAAACAGTCCCTGAAAAAGTTTGAGATCGAGCTTGGGATCCATCATCAGGAGCTTGGACTGCCTTGGGATGAGCCCGTACCGGAAGAACTCTGGGATAAGGTTGCTGAGTATTGCGGAAACGACGTTCTAGCAACGGAAGCTGTGTGGAATGACCCCGACAGACAGGCCGACTTTATGGCACGTCAGATTCAGGTCGAGCTTGTGAAGGCTCTGCACGGCATCCAGAATGTCTCCGTCAACGACACTACCAACTCACTCTCGGAGAAAATTATATTTGGTACGGACAAGAATCCTCAATCGCAGTTCAACTACCGTGACCTCTCAAAGCCTGTCAGCTGGACGGAGTATGAGGACTATCGGAGGAGATTCGGTGAGGACTATGTCTTCCACGTATTCGACTCCAATGGTCTTCCGACTTACGAGGTCTATGACGGCAAGGGTTGCGTAGCTCTGCCTGATGGATATTCTATCCTGCCGTTCTTCCTGGGGTACAAGTACGAGTATGGCAAGTCGACATACCTCGATCAGGAGATCGGTGAAGGTGGAAGAGTCTATGCCGAAAAAGGAATCCATGAGGACGTGTGGGATGGGGATATCGCCTCACAGCATCCTCACAGCGCGATTGCGGAAGTCTTGTTCGGACCGAAGTACACAAAGATATTTGAGGAACTGGTCGAAGCGAGAGTCGCAATCAAGCACAAGGATTTCGAAGCGGCAGGTAAGATGCTGAACGGAGCTCTCAAGCCTTGGTTGACGGAAGAATTCGCAGCCGGTCTTGCTCAGGCACTGAAGATCGTTATCAACTCGATCTATGGTCTGACGTCAGCCGGATTTGCGAACAGATTCCGTGATCCGAGAAACATTGACAACATTGTTGCCAAGCGCGGTGCTCTGTTCATGACGCTTTTGAAGTCTGAAGTCGAGAAACGCGGATGCAAGGTTGCACATATCAAGACTGACTCGATCAAGATCCCGAATGCGACGGAGGAGATCAAGGAATTCGTCATTAAGTTCGGGAAGGAGTTCGGGTACACATTCGAGACGGAGGCGGTGTTCGATAAGTTCTGCCTTGTCAACGATGCGGTCTATGTTGCGAAGTACAAGGAGCCCGAGCATGACAAGAAGACTGGAAAAGATATTTGGTGGACGGCGACTGGTACTCAGTTCCAAGTCCCCTATGTCTTTAAGATCCTGTTCTCCGGTGAGGAGCTTGTGTTCAGCGACTTCTGCGAGACCAAGTCCGTTGCGAAGGGGGCTATCGTCATTGACATGAACGAGAACCTGCCTCAGCTTGACACTTTGGAGGAGAAGGAGATGAATGATATTCAGAAAGCTCTTGATCCTCTGGGCCTTGCATCCAAAGAAAAGATCGCCAAGAGGTACTCCCTCATGGAAGACAGTCTTGCTGGTCGGCTCGAGGAGCTTCAAGCAAAAGAGAAGGAATCCCACAATTATATTTTCGTCGGACGGATCGGACAGTTCTGTCCTATTGTGCCCGGCGGTGGAGGCGGTGTGCTGTATCGCAATGCTGATGACAAGTATTACGCGGTGACAGGCACCAAAGGTTACAGATGGCTAGAGTCCGAGATCGTGAAGACAATGGAGAAAGAAGACTTGATTGACAGGCACTACTATGACGAGCTGGTAGCGGATGCGGTCAAGACTATTGACGAGATCGGTACAGCTTGTGGCTATGGAGGCTACAACAGACTTGTTGGCAAGGATGGTGGTCCTGCTAATAGCGTTGAGTGGCCTCCTGAAACGCCGAAATATTAAACAAAACTCAAAATTTATATTTTCAACTACAAGGAGTTAAAAATAAATCATGGCAGAAGTTAAGTACAGCATTCTCAAAGACAACAAGCTTCTCATCGAAAACCTTCAGAACCGCAACATCATCTGGAGAAACTTCGCAGGCAATAAGGGCGACTACAACAAGAACGGCGACCGCAAGTTCACCATCGTCATTGACGATCCCGAGAACGCGAAGAAACTCGCAGGATACGGCTGGAACATCAAAACCAGACTGCCGAAGAACAGCAACGATCCTGACGACGCATTCTACACCCTCGAGGTCCGCATCCGGTTTGATCTGCAGTTCCTGAGAACGGACATCACGCAGTACACGAGAGCCGGTAAGGTCAGAGTCAACCCCGACAACATCGGCAACTTTGACTTCGCAGAGTTCGACAAGGCTGACCTCGTCCTGCGTCCTTATATTTATCAGAAGAACGGTGGCGGTACCGGTATCGCTGCTCAGGTCGAAGAGATGAACGTCAAGATCCATGAGGGCGTTCTCGAGGCGAAATGGGCGGAAGAAGAAGGTCCCGGTGAAGACGATCTGCCGTTTGAGATGTAAGCTGTCTCATAATTGATATTTGAAAGTATGCCGTGGCGGAATAGGTAGACGCTTATAAGGTAAGAACCGCTTGATCCGATGCTTGCGAAGGACGTAGGGGCCTTTAGTTCATGTAGGGTGCAAATCCTTACCGGCATACTTGGTTTATATGAAAACAGAAAGGAGTGATTGATATTTGTTAGGACAGGTTGACGACTGGAGAGAGGACTACTCAGAGGAATTCGACGAGCTTAGGAAGCATCGGATTGAGCTGAGCAGGCTGAAATACGGTCATGCAAAGAAGAACTTCAGAACTGGTAATGTAAATGCGCTTGAGACGATGCAGCTCTGCATTGACAAGTACAAGAAGACCGGAAACACGGAGTATCTCTGCGACGCCGCGAACTATCTGATGTTCGAGTTCAAGTGGCCTCAGCACCCTGCCGCTCACTTCAGAGCAACGGACTCAAGCGAGTCTGCAGGAGTTGTCGGGATCACGGAGGCTGAGATGCAGAGATACAAGGAGATGGATATTTGAAATGCCTTTTCAGAATATTTTGGAGGATTAAGATGGAAGGCAAACTGGTTCTCGGAAAAGTTGTGGTGGCGGACAAGGTTGCAGAGGCAATGAAGGAAGATAAGCAGCTCTACAATTTCGTCTGCACCTCCCTCGGCAAGTACATGAAGCTTGACTGGGGTGAGACACCTGAGGAAGACCGGGAGAGAAACGACGAAAACCTCGAGAATGGCGGGAGCATCAGAGCACTCTACCAGCGAGGAAACAAGGAAAAGATATTTATCGAGACCGATAAGAACGGACAGTTCACAACAATTGATTTCAATTAAAAGGAGCAAAGAAAAATGCCTATCAGCATCGGAAAGAAAGCAAAGAAAGACAAGACTGCTTCCACCCAGATCAAGATTGAAGAGGCCATGCCGAAGAGGTACAAGATCAACCGCAATGCCACGATCTACACTTATTTCTTTGAAGACGGAATGACGGTCAGCCAGATCTCGGATGCCCTTGAGATCTCAGGCACTACCGTAAGGCACGTAATCAGCACCCTCATCGAGTTTCGTAAGAAAGGCTCGATCAGCGACTACTTCACGATGGCGTATGATATTTGCGATGAGATCGTTGCGCTCGGTAAAGAACCGGATCACTATCTCCCGCACGTTATGGGTACTCTTTGGCGGCACGATGTCACGAGCCCTTCCAAGCTCAAGAAGATGAAAGTGAGAGACTTTGAAGAGTTTCTTGAGTCGAAGGATTGCGTCCGGTATCCTGTTGTCACACCGAAGGTACTCAGGAGCTACAGAGATAAGCTCAAGGCCAAGAAATGATATTCTGGAAGGAGTATTGTCATGCCCGGTTGGAAATCAGACATTCTTCACTTCGGGGTTGCAAGCACACGGTCTCTAGCAAAAGCAGCCGGGGACCGTACTCCTTCCGAGGAAGAAAAGATATTGTCGTACAGGAAGAAAGAGAATGCTGACATATGCCTGACTTGCAATGCGAAGCCGAGCAAGTGTAATGGCAGCGACCGTTGCTTCATGAAGCGGAAAAGACAGCTTGAGAAAGAAAAGGAGACGAAGTTCAATGCCTAGCCTCGAATCCTATGGTCTTGACGGGTACCAGATCGATGCTGTTAATCGAATGAAAAACGGATGCATCCTTTGTGGCGGCGTCGGGAGCGGGAAGTCAAGGACCTCTCTTGCGTACTACATCAAGGACCTCAGCAAAAACTGCGCAATGATGCCGCTTTATATTATCACCACGGCGAAAAAGAGGGATTCCGGTGAGTGGATCGACGAGTGCAAGCCGTTCGGGATTCCCTTGATCGGAGATCTTATCATTGACTCGTGGAACAACATCGGCAAGTACGTAGATGTGAAGTATGCCTTCTTTATATTTGATGAGCAAAGAGTTGTCGGGAGTGGGGCTTGGGTGAAGTCCTTCCTCAAGATCACGAAAAATAACCATTGGATCCTGCTCTCAGCAACTCCCGGAGATACTTGGAAGGATTATATTCCGGTCTTTATCGCAAACGGGTTCTACAAGCACCGCACTGAGTTCACGAGGGAGCACATCATCTACTCGCAGTTTACCTCATTCCCGAAGATCGACCGCTACATCGGAGTTGCAAAGCTGATCCGTGAAAGAGATGCCATACTTGTGAACATGGACTACACTTCTCAGGCAGAGCGGGTGTATCATGATATTTTCTGTGAGTTCAATCTCTCGCTCTACAGGTCGGTATCCAAACTGCAGTGGAATCCGTGGGAAGAAAGACCGATCGATACTGCCGCAGAGCTCTGCTATGCACAGCGTAAGGTCTGCAATGGGGATCCGAGTCGGATTGAGGCTGTGAGAGAGCTCTATAAGAAGCATGGTCGGATTGTGATATTTTACAATTTCGACTATGAGCTCGAGATGCTGAGGTCGTTCTGCAATGAGGAAGGGATTATGTTTGCAGAGCTCAACGGTCACAAACATGAAAAAATTCCCGGTGGTGAAAAATGGCTGTATCTTGTACAGTACACGTCTGGAGCAGAAGCTTGGAACTGTACAACCACGGATACGATGATATTTTACTCGCAGAACTATTCATATCGGATGCTTGAACAGGCTTCCGGGAGAATCGACAGACGGAATACGCCGTACAAGGTCCTCAATTACTATTGCCTGAAGTCGCATTCAAACATTGACATGGCGATCTCGAGGGCACTGCGAAACAAGAAAGACTTTAACGAGAGAAAGTATGTAAGTCGCGGAAAATGATATTTGAATGGGGCTGTATTTCAGATGGTTCAGAGAGGCCGCCTCATAAGCGGAAGGTCGTGGGTTCGAGTCCCTCCAGCCCCATTTGTATTCTTGTCGCGAAATTTTCATGGGTAGTAATGGAAGAGTGTACTTATGCTCTTCTCTATTTTTTTTTTTTGAAAGGGGTATCTCTTATGGGAACTATCACGATCACGAGGAAGAACTCCGTTGATGCAATTGTCGAGCTGAAGAATGTATCGGAGGAAACCTATCTGCAGATCATCGCATATCTCCAGCTTATGGGAAAGGAGCCGCCTGCACCGGACGAGAGGTTGAAAGAGATCGAGAATTTATATTCCCGGTATGCCCAGAATCCACTTCTGTATGATCTCGAGAGGATGACGACCCGGGAGTTCATGAAGCGGTTCGAAGCCTGTCGTGACTGCTGTCCGAACTCGGTTGGCGTTACGCTCTCGAAGATGGCAAAGAAGTACTCTCTGCCGTATGAGCTAAGAACTATCAAATGCTATACCTCCGAGAATGCAAGTCACGCGAAGTACTTCCTTGTCCCTGTTCCTGCCGGTCGGACTGTGACCTATGGATATTTGATCAAGCGGGCTCGGGAGGAAATGAAGATGAGCCAGAAAGAACTTGCAGACTGCATTCTCTATCCTGCGCTCGTTGTGAGAGCATGGGAGGAGGATCGTTTGATTCCGTCCTGTGAGGCAATCGGTGTGATGCAGTCCCTGATGGGGAATTATATTTTCGATCAACTTGAAAGGAGAGGCTTGTGAGAGTTATCAAGGTTTTGACTGACGCGACGAGCAAAGATGAGGCTCTGTGGGAATCGGTGAAGAAATTCTATGGCGTTCTCGCGGAGAGATTCAAGGCTGTGCAGAAGGTTGAGTGGTACTATCTGGCCGATGCCGGAATGAGTGTCTTTGATATTTACGTCGCCAAGTGTAAAAAGAGCGTGTGGAAAGAGATCCTAAAGACCATCAAGGAAGCGAAGAAGTACTTTGTGGTCGAGTATCGGGTTGTGAGTACGAGGGATTCGTGATGGAGAGAGCGGTATCTAATGACGTTATCACTTACTTCACGAACAAGGTTATGGAGGAAGCCCGGAGGCACTATTTGATATTTGGAGAGCACATGACGAAGGGATACATGAACAGCAGGATTCGTTTCCTGATTGCTGACGCCAATGCGAATAGTGCACTCGAGCTTCGATATGGCATAAGAGATGAGAGAACCGGAGAAAAAATCGAACTTGTCTGCTTCGGGAAGATTCCTGAGGACTATGATGAGTTTGTGGATATTTGAAAGGAGAAATAACGATGGTAATCACTGTCTATGACTGGAATAATAACCCGAAATTCATTGATGTGCCGGTAGAGAGTATTGATGGCATTGCCTCAATTGATATTTGCATACTCTCCGGCGACGAAACCGGTTCCATCAATCTTAAAGATGGCACTGTTATACTGTTTGATGCCAGCAATGACCGCTTGATACCGTACAATGATGGAGACTATACATTAAGCGATCCTGAAGCCATCAAAAAATGGATCGAGTTCAAACCTGACGATTCTAGAACAATCTCTTACATTCGAAGGAATCAATTTGATACGGATATTTGAAAAGGAGAATAAAAAATGGCTAACACTCAAAGAATGTGCGCAAGGATTGTTGATGCACTTAAAGGCTTCAAAGAATGCGTCAAAGCAGGAAAAGTTGATCTTGTTCAGTTTTGTGCTGCGATTCTTCTGTTTACTCTGACTCCTGTATTCCTGATCGGAAGTCTGATTGCAGATGTGATTGGGTATGACATGTCTTTGTAATTGATATTTGAAAAAGGAGAAAACAATGATTAGCATTGAACTATTTCCCTGCTGTCTGGAATGCGAGTACGCCGATCTCGAACTGAATGACAGTCCTGAGCTTGGCTTTTATGATCCGTCTATGGGGCGGACAGTACTAGTGGATAAAAGCGTAACTGTATCTTGCAAGCACTGGCCGGTTTGCAATCGGCGTTTTGAGGACAAAGAGAAGATTTATATTTCTGATATCGTGAGAAAAAGAGAAGGAGAGAAAAATGCTGAAAATTGAAAATACAAATGTCGTTGGATTCGAGAATGCTATCAGGGGGATGCGGAATCCTCTGAATAGCTGGGCTAAGTCCGACAGTGGGTTTGCTACGGACTCGGAGTGCTGCTTATATAAGACGATCGGCGGCGACACGATAGACTATCATACTGAAGGTCTCCATGTAATCGATCCCGGATATTTCAAAGATCCTGACGATCTTGGGTTCTTTATCGGCATGAACGACCGGAAGCTGATGGAGACTCTCAGAGATGCAGGGAAGGATCATGCAAAGTACCGGAGAATGATTGTGGTATATGTCGACCTGACTGCTCCGCTCTATTGGTGGAAGGAGTTCGACACTTATAAAATAGGAACGGTTGCCAACTCCTGCTCGACGATGCATAAGATTCAGGCGAAGGAGTTTAATATGAATGACTTCTCCTTTGAGCACCTCTTCGATCAGCAGGACGATGAGCATGCTTGTTTTACAGACCTCCCGTTCGCTGAGAAGGGGGTTGGGATTTGCCCCAAGATGCTAATGTGGGAACTCATCAAGATGCTGAACAAGTATCGTGAATTATATTTGGAAACCAAAGATAAACGATACTGGTGGCAGATGATCCAGCTCCTGCCCAGTTCCTACAATCAGCGGCGAACGGTCATGCTGAACTACGAGGTGCTGGCAAACATCTATCCGGCGAGGAAGGCTCATAAGCTGGACGAGTGGCATACCTTCTGCGACTGGATCGAGAGGCTTCCGTACAGCTGGATTATTACGGGGGAGGAGAAGGATGACGTACAAGGAAATCAAGAAAGATCTCTTTGAGGTCCCTGTTTATTACTATCTTGCGCACTGCATCAACGGCAACTATACGCTCGGAGCTGGCATTGCAAGAGAGTTTGTAGATAGGATGAACATGCAGAATTGTCTCAAGTGGGCATATCCGATTGCTGAGGGGGAGCAGGCTAAGCATATTGGCAAGGCTCTCCTTGTCGGGAATGTTTTTAATCTTGTAACGAAAGCATTTCATTTCAACAAGCCGACTTACGAGTCTTTATATTCTGCATTAAAAAGCATGCATGAGCAGTGTAAAGAGCTTGGTATTAAGTACCTCGCAATGCCGAAGATCGGATGCGGGCTTGACCGGCTGGACTGGGATAAGGTAAACGCGATGATCAAAGAAGTGTTCAGTGATCTCGATATTAATATTTTGATCTGCTATCTGTGAAAGGAGGATGCAAATGATTAAGACTAAACTCTTTGAGAAGGGTGATATTCTGGACCTCGTTCATGCATTCGATGACCCAGATGCTGATCGATGGCTTGTTGTTGACCTGACAACCAGTCTGGATTCGAGAGGATTCATGCATAATGAATACATCATGCTTCGCAAACACCGTGATGTATTTCTCGTGGACAACGTCTCCAAAGAATCTGCGGCCGGCATGTTCAAGGTTGTCGGTCATGCTGATATTTCAGCACTGTTTCAGAATAAGATCAGCGCATATGAAAACGATCTCATGAAGGTATTTGCATTTGATCAGGCAGATGAAAGTGTTGTAAAGAGAGTTCAGGATTCTGAAAATGGTCTTAATCTAGGCTTCAATAAAAGTTTCAAATTGGATGTAAAAGTTGATGATATCGACGAGACAGATTTATACTATAAGGAGCAAGACTATGGACACACGCAGAGTTGAAGAAGAGATGAGCTTGGATTACAAAGAGATTTATGAAACATTAAACAATGAGCAGCGCAATGCTCTTAGGATAGTAATCGATAGAGCATTAGCTATGAAAGCACCGAGCGAAGCACATATTACAACTGCAAGTTTATTGGCATTATATCCTGTCACCGGTAGTTGCCTCAACCTTAACAATGAACAATTCACGCTATTTTGGTACGTAGTACGCTATATCATTCTCAATAAAGAGCACATCAAAGAAGTGATTTATAAAGCAATGAAGAAGGAGTTCTTTAACAGCATAGATCAACTGATGGCTGAGCAGAAGAAAGGATGATTCATGGCTAAGATCTATTGGCCCGGAATTGGTGAAAAAGTAGGAGAAGGAGTTGACTCTGATGTTCTCGTCATCCATCCAATTGATGATGAAACTCTTGAAGAATTCGCAGAGCGTTGGAATGAGATCGGAGAGCGCTATGATATTTCCGCTGAAGATCTGAGATATGCTCTAAACAACAAAGAAGGAGGACTAAACATGGCACAGCAGATTTTTGAGCCCGGGGATATTCTGAAGAACCCGAAAGAAGCCCCGGATTACCAGTACCTTGTACTCGAGGTGAACGAAAGGCTTGTGGCTCCGGGAGTTGCGATCCACTCCTATCAGGTACTGATGAAGAACAGAGAGTTCCCGATATATCAGGCCGGTGAGGTTGAGGATGCATTCGGAGAACTCGAGAAGATCGGCCACATTGATATTTCCGGGTTCACAACTTGGATTGAGGAGGGTATTGAAGATGACAATACCGATGCCGAATGACCCTGTAGGAGCTGTGGATCGCAGAGCAAAGCTTGAGCAGCTTACGGAGGAGTGCTGTGAGCTTGGTAAGGCTTGCATGAAACTTGTGCGGGCTGAGGGCAATGGGAATCCCTGCAATACAACATTCGACGAGGCTCTCGACAAGGTTGTGGAGGAATGGAGCGACGTGCTCGTGGCAGGACAGTACCTCATGGAGATGCTCCAGCCCGATTGCCGGTATGATATTCAGGCAAGAGTTGAGGAGATCGCGGAGGGCAAGATCAAGCGCTGGCAGGAGAGAGTGAGGGACGGCGGATGAACAAAGGAGCACTGATGCTGATCTGCATGACGCTCATGACGGCGATCCTTGTGATATTTAAGTGTTATGGGATCATATCTGTCTCGTGGCTCTGGGTCTTTTCTCCGTTCTGGATCGTAGGATGCGAGGGTGTCATCATGGCGATCATTGAAGGATTTATCGGGAAGAAGAAAGAGTGACCGATTGGTCGCGAGTTTTTCATCGGTTGTAATGAAAGGAGAAATCCTTAATCTTTATATTTTTGGGAGGCCCGATATGGCAAACTCACCGAAAGCAAAACTGATGAAAGTGGGAGATATGTTCGCAGTCGTTCTTCCGCGAGGATCACGGATGGTATTTCACGAAAGCAAGAAAGCCGAGGCACAATGGTGCTGTCACGACTTGAATGTTTTCGGGAAGGACTGTGCCCTCACGGGAATGTTCTGGGGCGCCAGTCTGACACTGCTCACCCAGTTCGGCTATGGTGTGTACCGTGCGTACAAGGCGACGAAAAACATGGAGAAGGAGGAACCTGAGACAACCGAAGAGGTGAGGGAGAATGAGGAGGCTTAACAGCCCCTCTTCTCTTTTATATTTTCGCGTAATTTACATGCTTCTTAATGGAAGAGATTCCATATTTTTTAGGAGGAAACTATGCTCTACGAAATCATCGAGAAAACGAACGACTGGAAACTTGGCGACAAGTGGCTCACGAAGGGATGGCTGAAACAGGGACACTCTGAAGAGAAGATCCGCAAGGTGCTGGACGAAACCAGAGACCTCAGAGGATTCGAATACAACAGAGGCGTCACGGTTGCGGCTGTCGGCTTCGGGATTGCCTTTGTGGCGGTTCCGTATGTCAAGTGGAAGATCAATGATATCAGAACGAAGAGAAAACTGAAGAAGATTCAGGAATCGATCACCAGAAACCTCAAAGAAGAGGATGAAGAAAGTGAGGAGGAGGCTTAACAGCCCCTCTTCTCTTTTATATTTGAAATTGTCTTAAAACTTGTGGATGTGGGTGACGCTTACTCCGTTTATACTGTTAAAACAGCGATCAAAGAAAGGAGAGCACATGAACCGTGATGAGAAAGAGCTGATAATCCACGACCTGACTGAGCAGTTGGCTGTGGAAAAGGAAATATGCAAAATAAAGGAGGCGCAGATCGAACTACTGAAATTGCAGAGAAATCTGGCAATGGCTGCCTTGAAACGGTCCGGAATGTATACCGTAAACGAGATTGCTGAACTGTTCAACATGAACAAGGCGGAAGTGTTTGATATTTTGGTCAATTACTAAAAATGAAAAGGAGAAGAAAAAATGTTGATTCCAATTTTTAAGCCCGGGGATGTTCTTTTTGATAAGATCAATATTAACGGTGGAAAAATTCTTGTGCTTGACTCAAAGATCAAAAGCGAGACCGAGGAGTACACCACCGATATGGATATTGGGTGCGGTGTCACGCGTCACGAGATCAAAACCACTGAGTGGGTAGAATACGGCGTGATTGGCAACGGCTTCAATTTCACAAGGATAGCAGAAGATGCTCTGTGCAGATGGTATCGCAGGATCGATCATATTGATCTGTCTTATGATTTTGCGAAGACAGAGAACGAGGAGAAAGACGAAGAGATTCGTAAAGCAAAAGAGGCTATTGAGTTCTATAAGGATCAGCTCAGAGACCGTAGGAAAGATATTCGCGTTTTGCAGGATAAGGTCGAAGAATTCAAGGCAGATGATCTGGATATGCGCAAACAGATTTTGATGCTCAAGGATGACAACTCGAAGCTGGTCTCGAAGAACGAAAGACTTGTGATAAGACAGCAGGAGCTTGAGCAGTGTGCTGAGGTCGGTGCCGCATATGATAAAGCGATTGCTATTGGAAAGATTAACTCGCTCATTGACACAGTTCAGGGTCTGAGAAAAGAAAATGACAAACTGAGCAAAGAAGTCGATGAGCTCAACGACCAGCTCAAGATGGCATATGGATGCATCGACCGGTTCACCATTGACGCTGTGGCTGGCATGCACAGAGCGGGATGCAGTGTTGAGAAGATCGCAAAGACGCTGAATATGCCTGAGCAGGCGATCAAAGTCTATCTCAATGCGGCTGACGTGCTGGACTGCAAAGAGGAAGAGTGATTGATATTTGAAAGGAGAAATCAAGGGTGACTGAAACAATTTACAAAGTCGGTGATATTCTGGAATTCGAGAGTTCACAATACTTTCCGGCGTGCATTGACAGCATTCCCGGGCCTTTTAGAGCTCTTATTCTCAGAGTTGACGATCCCGGGTACGAGTATGTTACATACAGGCTCCTCTTGTTCAGCAAAGAATGCAATAACTTTATTAACCGCTACATGCCCGCACTTCAAAAAGACATCATTACAAATGCCAAGCAGATCGGACACATTGATATTTCTCTGCTGAAGTTTGAAGAGAAAGGACAAGAGGAGCCGGACTATGCAATGTTCTTTACGGCAGCAACAATCGCACAGGCCGCAGATCTCAGGAATGAACTCGACAAGATTAAGAAAGAAAACGAGGAGCTGAAAGCTGATAATGGATATTTATCCGCAAAAGTCAAGCATCTTACAATTGGTAATAACAGGAAGAATGGAAAAATCGGCAGTCTGCAAGCCCATCTGGAAGAGGAGACATTAAAACGAAAGCAAGCTGAGGCCGAACTGAGTGAGAAGGCAGAAAAGTTGGACAGGGTCTACCATTCTGACATAGTTCGTGAGAATAATAAGCTGAGGAATGAAAACAGAATTCTCAATGAAATCATGAATGATTTCAAGTCAACGTGCGCCAATTGCGAAGCGCGGAGCGAAAATGAGAAACTGAAAGCTGAGAATAAGGATCTTAATGAAAAGCTTGCCAATGAGCGCAAGATAATTGAGCAGAAGATCAAATGCGCTGAGAAATACTTCGACTCTGCCGCAGCTGCTCTTTATGAGGGAAGAGAACACTTGAGCATAGCAATTCACCATATGACGGGTGAATGATATTTGAAAGGGGATAGCATGTATCAGACAGAGCTTAACAACATCACTCTCTTCAATGCTCCAGAGGAGTATGACTATGACGATTGGGGAGGAGTCAACCCCGAGAAAGTCATAAAGATATTTCTCGCTGGTGGCATCACGGGCTGTCGTAACTGGCAGGATGATTGCCTTAAAGAACTGGATTACATCTGTCACAATAAGAATGTTTGGGTCTACAATCCAAGGAGGCAGTTCTTCAATTTGAGTGATCCAAATGCTGCTACGGAGTAGATTGCATGGGAGTTCAAGCATCTCGAGGAAATGGATATTTTCTCGATGTACTTCTGCGCCAGTGAGACAAGTGTTGGGCCGATCTGTTTATACGAGCTCGGGAGATACTTGTGCCGAATGCAGATGCGGTTTCCAAAAGACTGGATGGAACGCACAGTGATCTCCATTGAGGATGGATATTCTAGACTGCGAGACATACAGGTGCAACTCGAACTGGCGGCTCCGAAACTTGGAGTTCTTTATCGTGCATCACCCAGCAGACATGCTGAGATGATCGTGAGAAGCATCCGTGACGTAAAATATAGGTCACATTGATATTCGAAAGGAGAAGAACAATGGCTAAAGCAAAGTATAAACCTGGCGACATTCTGACCTGTTGGCAGTTCGACAAGTGCGTTATGACTACGGTGATTGTGAAGCCTAGTGTAGAAGAATTCTATCGTTGCAACGTGCTTATGGAGCAGTATATCAAATACGACATTTTTTCTGTGCACAAAGCATCTGACGGATTCAGAATGGAATTCAGCATTCCTGAGAGAACTTACGATTGTTACAGACTCACCGGGCATATTGATATTACCGGCATGTCCATCGAAGAGATCAAGAAAAACCTTAACTATGCGATAAAGTTCGAATACTGCGACAATAGAATCGCACATGCAATACAGGAGCACTGGCTTTTCTATAAGGTTAATAACTACTGTTGCTACAGCTTGGAAGATAAGCTCAAGTACGATCTCAAGATGGCGAATGAGGCAAAAGAAGAGCTGAAGAAGGAACTCGACCAACTGAAAAGAGATTACCGATGTGGGAAGGCTCGTGCGGCGTATAAGCTCCATGAGATCGGATTCACAAATGACAAGATCGGTGAGGTCCTTGGGGAAACGCCCTGTGTTGTAAGCTATCTGCTGTCTGGGCGGGTGAATTGATATTTGAAAGGAGAAGGAAATGGTCGAACCTATTTACAATGCAGGAGACATTCTGGAGATCCCTGCGAACGTTATTCGTCCTCAGGCATTCGTGGTGATGAATGAGAAGGAGACTTGCAGGTGTCTGGTGCTGGATGCAGTGCTTCCGGGCTATGAGGTCGTCACCTACACATTTCTCGTTCACAAGGACGGGTTCAGAACCTATAACGTGGTGGGCGTAAACCAGAAAAACATTGCCGACTGCGCTGTGAGAATCGGGCACATTGATATTTCCCTAATAAACTACAAGAAGCCAGAGGAAGCCAACGATCTGCGCCTTGCAAAGCAAATGCTTACCAAGCAATGTGATAAACTGCGCATGGACAAAAAGGCTCTTCTTGATGCAGTCATGGAGAGAGACCGGACTATAAAGAATCTCAATGATCATCTCGAGGCACTCAAGAAAGATGTTTCTGAAGCAGAGAATTGGCCCGGCTGTCAAGAGGGTGGAGGATTCTGATTATGGGACCTAGCAATTCTACTATCAAAGTCGGATCCTATATGGTGTACAGCGTCAATGAGGACGGTACAACAGAACTTCTCGGAACTCTTGATGGGATCGAGTCGATCGAAATTGAGAAGTATGACAGAGAAGAAATACCAAGTATAGGCGGCACGATTACCTTCTCTATTAAGCCGACTCTGAGATCGCGGATCAGGCTTCGGTTATGGATATTCAAGTCCAAGATCAAGTTGCGGCTGTGGCAGAGAAAGATGCGGAAAGGAATTTTGAAGTTTGTGGATGTGAAAGGAGAAACCATCAATGGAAAATGAACTGGTTTACAACATCGGGGATATTCTTGAGTTCGAGAGTGCAGGAGAGATTTGCAAAGGTATCGAGTTCTTTCCCGGTCCGGTCAGAGCAATTGTGCTGGACGTGGACAAAGTAGTTCTCGAACCGGTTGCTCTGAGGCTTCTCGTCTTTGTGAAGGAACTTGGTTTATATTACAGCGATTGCCTGTGGGTTATGGAAAAGAACATCGTTTCTCACGCAAAGCTTGTCGGGCACGCTGATATTTCGAGCCTGATGTTCCAAGACAAAGCTGATTGATATTTGAAAGGAGGTCGTGATGAAAGCTAGGGTCGGGTCGGGAAAGCTGAAGATGACTCCTGAGACCAGATTGGCAATGGAGGCTGAGGCTAAGCGGATGGCCGGAGAAGCACTTGAGGAGTACAATCGGAAGAACGAAGATGAGATTGACTCAATGGTGCTTTATATTCTCCGGGATGAGTTTGGATTCGGTGAGAAAAGGCTCAGACGGTTCTATCATCTCTTTTATCACGGCCTCCGAGAACTTGGCAAAAGATATTTGATGGAAGCTTATGACGATCGCATTTGGCTTGCGCAAAGAAGACTCGAGCAGGATGGGATTGATATTCAGAAATGGAAAGAAGAAGAAAGTAAAGGAGAAGGTCAAGATGAATGTGCTGGATAAAACTAAGAAAGTGCTGTTAGGTCTGAAGAAACACACGATTATTTCATGCAAAGGTTGTCCGTACGATGGCGTTGAAGACTGCGTTTATCATCTGATGGAAGAAGCGGGTAACGTTATAGCCGCACAAAAAGAGATGATGAACCGAAAAGAAATGACAAAGGCAAAGCCCGGATTCATTATACTGACGACCGGAATCGTTAAAGAGAGCGGCGGGGTACCTGTCTGGTATAATACTACTCCTATTGCAATCAGGGTCGATGATATTCTCATGGTTTCCGACTATAAGTCGTGCGACTTTTCTTGCGGAAGTGAGATACGGTTCAAGACAAATCCTCAGACCATTATATTCGTTCAGGAAACACTCGAGGAAATCCTCGATAAGATCGCGAAAGGAGAATATGAATGAGAACAGTAAAAGCAAAGATCGAGCTGGGTGAGGATGAGTTACTGGCTATTCTGGCAGAATACTTCGAAGTAAAACCGACTGACATAAGATTCAATGTCGTGGAGATGCAAAGAGATACTCGGTGCGTAAATGCCGTCATAGCTAAGGAGATCATTATCCCAGCAAAATCTGTAGCGAATCGTAATGAATCTGCCTACGAACACTATTGTCCCAATAATCTGTAAAGGAGATTGAATTCATGAAAAAGATATTTGCGGCAATTCTGGCTGTCATGATGGCCTGTATGAGTCTTGCTGGATGTGATGCCGCTGTTGCTATGGCCGAAGGGTCGGAAAGCGATACGGAAAAGACCATTGCTGTCGGCAACACAATGGCGAGCAAGCAGGCCACTCCTACAGACATTAACTTTTCTCTCGAACGCTACAACCTCATCAAGAGAGCGTATTGGGTCAATGGACAGAGGGAAAAGGCAGAAGCGGTCGTCTGTCAAGTCGAAAAGCCTCTTGGCTATATCGTGCTGTTCGCTGGGAATGCAGTTGTCGGATCATTCATTGTGGATGGTAAAGTATCCTCACTCAACTCCTATCTGACGCCGGACAGCGAATACTACGAACTTGTGGGAACCGGTGGAGGAGACTTCAGTAAATATGTACCGAACAAGTGGCTCCCTGACGTTGACGGCTCCTATGGTGAGAACGACAGCGGGATATTCTTCTTCACACCGGATGGCAAGTACATCGAGTGGACAGGGGAGTATTTATATTCTGACATCCCGTTTGAAGTGAGTGACCCGGTTGTAAGATACGAGAAGGAAGGATGACAATGAAAGCGATTCTTGCGGTGTTTCTGTCCCTTTGCATTATCGCAGTCATCATTCTGGCCGGGCCTGTCATTAAGGTGATCCAAAACAAATATGACTATGCCGTGCAGAAGGCCGACGACGCTACGAGCTACAAGACGCTCAAGGAAGTCGAGGACAGCTGTCGGGCCATGATTGCGAGCTACGAGGCTGACAAATTGATATTTGAGCAGTACAAGGACTCGGATAACGAGGAAAAGCAGTCGTGGGCGGAGCAGGCTAAGATGAGAGCAAATCGGACTGCGGCTCAGTACAATGAGTATATCCGGAAGAATTCCTTCGTCTGGAGTGACAATGTGCCGGATGATATCGATGAGAAGCTGGGGTATGTGGAATGAGGAACGCGGTTGATGTTATCGAAATGCTTGAAACATGCTACTCTCGGAGTGATTGTGCAAGCTGTCCTTATGAAAATTTAGATTTAGAAACGTGTTCACGCGCGGCGGTTGCAGATGCGATTGTTGCTCTGAAGCATCTCCAGAAAGAAAATGACTCTCTGAAAGCTGAACTGACAGCAGCTCAGCAGGCGATCAATGCGGCTAAGGCTAAGCTGAGGGCGGCTGGGTTACTGTGATTGATATTTGAAAGGAGAACAACATGAACTGCAAAAAGAAGAACAAGGGAAGATGTGTGAATTGCCCTGTAGCTGAGGTGTTTCCTCAAGCAACGAATCCGAAGAAAAAGCTTATAATGTGCAAGATGAAGCCCGAGATGAAGATTGACCAGTTCACGAGACAGCCGGACTGGTGCCCTCTTAAGACTGAGATGCAGACGCCGATTGAGCTGCCGAAAGTGCCGGAATTCCTTTCAAGAGACTTTACGTTTCCGACTGAGAAGGAGGGCAGTGAGTCGTGACTAATCTGCAATACAATCCGCCGTTTGTCCCGGGTGATATTCTGAAGATTGACTTTCCAGAGAAATCGATTGTTTGTCTTATTACCGCATCGGCCGATGCCAGAGCTGTTGAGGAAGTGCTTTCTGGGCATTCGGTGAGGTACTATCACATTTTATATTTCAGTGACGCTGATGGATTCGTTCACTGTACGTGCGTGGAGGACTATCTGAAGGAATATGCTGAAAGGGTAGGGCATCTCAATTGGAATGAGGTAACTTGCGGTGGTACCGATGTGGCAGAGGTGCTATTTGAGAATAAGGCTCTGAAAGACCAGCTGAAGGGCATGACGGCATCAAGGGATTACTGGATGGCCATGTATGAGGAGGCTTGGCGTGAAGCTCCCTAAAGGTCAATTGCTCTGGGAGACAGTACGGGATGAAAAGGGGCGTGTGGTGTGGGCAATCTGCTCGGATGCCATGCGCTCCGTTTATATTCTCTACAAGGTCTACGGAAGCGAGATGAAAAAAGTAAAGTCGGCAAAGAGTCCTGCTGAGTTTGAGAAAACTGTGGGGGTGAAGGTATGAATGAAGTATTGATAATAGCATTGATAGGCGTTGGATATTTGATGGTGATGATGATCGCATTTTTTATTCTGTGTGTTGCGACCGGGTTGGATGGTGATAATCCGAATGACGATCTTGGATCGCTTCTTGGGCTCTCCTTCGTCTGGCCGATACTTCTTGTAGTCGGTATCCTTATTCTGCCAATAGAAGTCGTGATCAGAGCGGCTGAAGCTACCGTCAAAAGTCTTGAAAAAAGAAGGAGAGAGAATGATGAACACTGACAAAGAAGGATATATTGTAACCTCTGTGATTTACCGGGTGTTTCAGAAAAAGCCCGAAAGAAAGCTCGATAATGGCATTCAGATCCATACACATGTCTATGCTCGTAATGAGGAGGAAGCCAAGATAATTGCTGAGGACAAGGTGCGGGAAGACTTCGTTGTGGATGAGTACCGGTTCCGGTGTGTTCATAAGAGCGAGGAGTGGATGCGTGAGATGGTGAATGAGAATTGTGATGCGGTGCGGCCATGATTGCTACATATTCCTATCAAGTATCTGCCCGGGTCAACAAGGTTACAGAACACGGCAGGGCATCATGTATTGAGACATGTGAGGTCAGTGCTGAGAACCGGGATGTTGCGAGACGCAGGGCAATAAAGAAGTTCCTCGATATGAAGTATGCTGTGTCGGTTGAGGAGGTCAAGGTTCCGAGGCGAGTGATGAAAAGACTTTGGCATTTCAGGAACGATGTTTGAAAGGAGATCTGGCAAATGATATTTTACTGGCTTTTAATCTTTGTTACACTTGCGCTGGTCTTTCTGGCTCTGTCGATCTGGATCGAGTATAAAGAGTCGGATTACCCGGAGTATGACATTGTCGATGCTCTCCTGATCGCGGCTATGTGGGTCTCAAGAGGGCTTGGGCTGGCGTTTGGAGTCATGAGCGTCATTGGACTTGTGAAAATTATGATCTGGTTTATCGGATTGTAATGGATATTTGAAAACTTGAAAGGAGATTGCTCAAATGAAGAAAATCTCGATCTACAAAATCTACGACCCATTTGCAGATAATGACGCTGTGGTGCAGTATATGACTGTTACCGCGGCCAAGGACTATGACGGCAAGGGTGTGCAGATACCGCTTGAGATCACGATCTCGGATTTATATTCTGTGGATGACGACTTCGTGCGGATCGACGGCAAGATGCGGCTGCTCAGCGAGGTTCTGGGCTGTGGGAAGAGGGGAGAACCGGTGCTCAGATGGAAGGACAAGGAGCTTGGATATTTGCACTCGGTGTCACTTGAGTTTCATGGGTTTGAGAGGTATTGAGGATTTGCGGATGGCCGGTAAGATGGATATTTTTAACCTAGGATAGAAGTCTTGCCGGTCAGGCTTAATCTAGAATAGAATTTGGAGGTTCTAGAAGTAATGAGCAAGAAAGTTAAAATTGTCGTTCTGGATATTTTTGAGATTGGAGTCGGGCTTGCAGTGTTTGCGCTGGGGCTCTGGCTGTTCCTCATGATGGCTTGCGGTCGGGTAGGGGCCAGTGATATTTGCGAGCGGACGGGTCTCGAGGTGCCTGAGATCGACCCTGCTGCGGTGTATTATGACTCGCATGGTGCTGAGGCTTACGGCTGGGAGCTCAACGAGGCCATGAGGCTGATGATGCTGGAATGCGGGTCGTATAAAGTAAGCGAGGCGGACAAGAGAGAGCACTGTGCGGTACTCTGTAAGCAGTTGCTGTACACGCAGGTTGTGGGCGGGTATAACGGCTGGGGTACATCCTTGTGGGGAGTTATGCATGCCTCGAATACCTACTTGCAGACGGCACCGAGGATCTGGACGGAGGAAGCTGAGCCCACGGATGAGATCAAGGCACTGTTCTGGGACGTGTGGTGCAATGGATATTTGAGCAACTTCAGAGTACAGAGCTACAGGCTTGGGTATCACTTTGAGGAAGGTGTCTGGGCGGTGAATGCGTACTCGATCGGGGACTCATACTATAGCTGGAATTTCTGGCAGGACTTCTCCATGTTTGAGCTTGATGAGAACGGTGTGCTTGGATATTTGAAAGGAGAATTAGATGAAAATTCTGATTGACACGGACGAGCTTGTGGAGTTCTTCGGAGAAGGGTGGGACTCCTGTGATATTTCAACAAAAGAGGAACTGAAATCGTTTCTCGTTGACTTCTGTAAACAGAAGATCGAAGGCGAAAAAGAAACGGCTGAGGAAGAGGAAGAACCCGCAAAGAGCGAAACCTGTACGAAATTCAACAGTATCACGTACTTCACGAGAGACCAAGCGCTAAAGCATCTGGAGCTCCTTCAAGACACTACCGTAGCAATGGGAAAAGTGTCTATTCGTGACTACTACCGGCTGGCGGAGTTTCTCCAGATCTTACCGAAGTGGACAGCTATGTACTTCGCAGAAGGCTACGGTTGGACAGATCTATTCACGGCGCGGGTCAAGGCTGTGCATAGCAGAGGAATCGATCTGTGGACGATAGAGATGCCGGAGCCTGTGAAACTGGATATTTGAAAGGAGGTTGACTGGAAATGGCTACGATTATTACAAAACCTGAAGAATACAACAAAGAACAGCCGAGACCCACATGGCTCAGCGAGATTGAGAAGCTTAAAGCCAGAATCGAGATGCTTGAGAAGAGAATTGCTGAGCTTGAGACCGGGGCTGGGAAGAATCGGGATGGATATTCCGGAGGGAGCAATGGAAACGGTACAAGCAGACGGCAGAATTAAATTCATGCTTGACGGGTGCGACATCAGTTTCGTTGCCGAAGCACCTGCTGATATTACATTGAAGGAGCTTCTCGAGCAGTGCGATAAGATCAGACCGGACTGGTGCGCCTGTGGGATCAGATCGTGGAAACCGGATTATGACTACTCCGACACTGAGATTATCATCGAGCGCGGGTCCATCCGAAAGGCCAATGAACGTGTGGCTTGCAAAATCGTTGAGTAAATTTATGGATATTTGAAAAGGAGAATGAAAATATGGGAAAGATCGTAGATGCTGACCTGCTGATAGCGGTTGCGAGGAATATTGCGGCTATGAGTACTGCCAGTGAAGAACAGACGACTCAGTTTGAAGACATGTTCCGATTCATGGTAAACCTCATTCCGGAAGCGGCTAACAAGGATAAGGAAGATACTCGGCCTACTGGGGAGTGGGGAGACATTGTGAAAATCGGGGCATCGATTGCGTATCCATGCCGGAAATGTGGGAAATCCGTGGTCCAGCCTCTTACGAAAAAGACATATCGCTTCTGTCCTCACTGCGGGTCGGAGAATGGTGAGAAGGAGGTGGGGTGATGAGCTACTGGATTACGGCTGTTCTCAGCTTGATATTTGTGATGGTGTTCGGGACGTTCACGGTGAACATCATTTGCAATCATGCTGAGGAAACACATTTTGTGAAAACATGGGGGACTACTGACAAAAAGGGTAAATCTGTCGAATGGTTTGTCACGAGGCTCGTTACAGTGCTGCTTGGCAGTCTGACGCTATCCGGGCTTACGTGCTTGATATTCTCCGTGGTTAAGCTGATGGGAGGATAAGCAAGATGAATGAGATCAATGGAAGCGTGAATGTGAGTGAGATTTTCGGGACACTGGATGGTACGCAGAAGGCTATAGTTATGAAAGAGGCGTTTGCAATCATCAAAAACGAGAGCGACGAGGGGGCGGATCGGCTGATAACATTTATCAATGCCTATCGAACGATGACCCCTATTCAGCAGTCGGCTGTGAAGGAGCTTCTCAATGGGGTCCGGAGAAGGAGAGAGGAGCTTCTGAACGAGCTGATGAAGGATGTGGAAGATACTATGCTGCACGGAAAGACATGGAAGGAGGATAGTCATGCTTGACATTTCTCTGTGGATTCTTGCTATGTCCGTTATGGAGTGTGGAATGGTGTTTCTTACGGTGTGGCTGTGGAAGATGATCTACAAGACCCACTCAGGAAACACGAAAGACCTTTTCATTGTGGGATTCATATTTGCGTTTATTCTCACCTGTATCTTGGGGTTAATGCTTGCCACTTCGGCGGTACTCGGAATGGTTCGGCTGTTCAGGATATACGCGTGATATTCATACTTCTTAATGGAAATAATTCCAAAACTTAAGTAAAACTGGAGGTTTATTATGAATGACTGGATGAAGGTTGATGATGCTTGGTACTATACACCCGGCAAGATGCTGCCAATCATTGGAAAGATCGTGCATACTGCGCTTAAATCTAATAGGCGTGCATGGTTTGTTCCGGATAGTCAGTCTATTAGCAATGGTATTGATGTTCCGGATGAAGAAGGCTTAGCTGATGATGGAGGCGTGTGGTATATGCGCGAAGTTCCGCATAACATGGTGGTATCTGCTTTCAAGGACTACTACAAGCATAAGGTCCAGCTGGCTGAAAATGACGTTCGGTACTACAAAAACAGGCTTAAGGAGCTGGAACATGATACTGAGAAGGAGGAAGGCGCTGAATAAGCGTCTCCTCTTCTTTTTTTTGTCCATGGATGGGTATTTGTTGCTGATAGTTGAGCTGGGACGTACGCTATGGCCTCTAGGAGGCGATTTAAGAGTATAAATGATATTTCATGTGAACCCTACTAAGAAATATTAATACACTGTAATAGGCCTTCTCGTGCGATTTTGAGAGGTGTATGAGAGGAGCTGATTAATGGATATTTGCTTGATGGTCGGTCGCGAGAATTGCATGGTTCTTAATGGAAGAAATCCACTAAAACTAAGGAGGAACTAACATGACTACAGTTGTGGTTCTTATTGGGATTCTTGTGTACGCAGGTCCGTGTGCGTTATTCTATCTGCTTGGGAAGCAGCAGGGATACAATCAGGGACTGGCTGCGGGGAGTCAGATGAGTGCGAATCAACAGCAGTGTGGCGGGTGGAACCCGAAGGTCTAATGGATATTTGTAGAAAGGATTGCTCTCGCAAGATTTGCGGGGGCTCTTCTTTTTTTGCATGAATGTGCGCGGATGGGTTGCGGTTATAGGTGGGTTTGGGCGAGGAAAATTGCGGGTTGAAGGTTGACTTTTCATTGTGAGTGTGGTATAATTTTAACCTAGAATAGAGCTCGGGCGACAGCAGATTGATATTTTGAACGTCTAGTATTATGGTCCTGACAGGGGTCTAAAAATGTATAATTATTCATTTTTTATGCATAAATATACATTTTTTACTGGCCAATTTTATAGTTGTAAAACTGGCCACTGGCCAGAAATTTCTGGCCAATTTTTGGCTCGTTCATAATTTGTTCACAAAATAAATACAATTTATTCACAATTTCTGGCCAATTGCCCACCCTCTGCCCATCTTTTTTGAAAAACTGGCCACCCCGCAAACCCAATAAAGACAACGGTTTTCGAGGGGTTGTGGCCAGATGGCCAGATTTTTTTCCTCTTCAGCTAAAAAATTGAATTTTTTTATATATAAGAATAGGGGAAAAAGGTGGCCAATTGGCCACAAGCCATTTTTCGTGCATTTTTTATGCATAATTTTATGCATACGAATTTATGCAATTTTTCATACAAGTGAATCAGCAAATCCAGTTCTTCAAGTTTTTGAGGAGCTGGATATTTTTTTTTTGCTGTCGGGATGATCTTGAGGTTTGAGGACTCGGGTGACGTCATCGCAATTTATACTGTAGGCTGAGGAGGGAGATAGCTCATCCGTGCAGCTCGTTTCGGGCCGCCGCGAAATTTTCATGAGCTATAATGGAACAAGATTCCAAAATCTAAATTTTTCTATAAAGGAGATTCAATCATGAAGAGAATTTTCGAAATCAAGTTCGGAGAGAAGAGCCCGATTCACATCGACATCCCCGAGACGGAAGAGGAAAAGCAGATGGCCAAGAAGAAGACGAAGAAAGTGATCGTCGGAGGAGCGATTGGTCTGACAGCCCTGATTGCAGGGGGACTCGGAGCAAAGACCCTCTACGACCGCAACAAGACGAATTCTTCTGACGAACCTGCCGCCCTCCCGGAAGAGAACGACGATGAGAACGAGATTGCCGATCCGATCGACAACGAAGACGAATGCATGGACAAGATCGACGAAGAGGAAAACGAAGAAGAATCGGAAACCAACAACGAGGAGGAAGCCTAACGGCTCCTCTTCTTTTTTTTTTGTTTCTGGATATTTTACCACTGTCGCGAGAAAACCGGGGTCTGTAATGAAAAACCAATAATTTACTACAGGAGGCAGTTATGCTTACTTATTTGCAGATCGTGATTGGTCTTTGGCTGATCTTTGCAACGGTCGTGCTCGGGATATTTCTGATCGAGGAGATGAAGAGACAGAAGAAAGTCCGGGAAGATCACATCGCAGAGCAGAACGTCATGGATATTTACGAAAGCATCTACAAGGCAAGACGCACCCACGGCAAATGAGGAATCAACGGAGAGTCGGCGCAGGATTTGCGTCTGCTCTTCTTTTTTTTTCTTGAAGCCCGTCGATCCTTGCTGGATATTTATTAGCAGTTCGCGTAGATTACTTTCTCTATTATGAGAAGAGAAGGAATATACCGGGACCCAAACCCGATGGATCTTTCTCTTTATTCTTTGCCGTGAAAGGAGAAGTTTATGGCAAGAAAGTACAAATTGGAGAGTGCCTTTCAGCATGAAGTGATTCAAGAACTGAAAAGGCGCTGGCCCGGATGCATTGTGATGAAAAATGCTACCGGTGCCAAGGATGGCTTCCCCGATCTGACCGTGTACATCGGAAGGATCTGGGCAATGCTTGAATGCAAGAGGTGCAGATCCGCTCCGCACCGTCCGAATCAGGATTGGTGGGTCGACCATCTCGACAAGATGGGATTCGCTCGATTCATCTACCCTGAGAACCGCAGGTCCGTTATGAAGGATCTCGAGCGGTACGTCCAGAGAAACGCCAGAAGATGGATATTTCGGACGATTGATCGGAGGGCAGCAGCATGAACTTCGCATTCAACAGACATCCTGAGATCGAAGGAAAGCACGCCTATCTCTCAGCTTCCAAGTATCACTGGATCCGCTACACGCCTCAGAAGATGGCAGAGGTCTTCCATGGATATTTTGCGGCTGAGGAAGGCACGGCTCTTCACGACTTCGCCGCTCACTGCATCCGCATGGGCAAGAAGCTTCAGAAGACCAAAGACACGCTCAACATGTATGTAAACGATGCCATTGATTACGGGATGAAGCCTGAGGTTCCCCTCTACTACACCCGCAATTGTTTTGGGACGGCAGACTCTATTTTATTTGAGAATGGAGTTCTTCGGATACATGACTACAAGAGCGGTACCATTCAGGCACACGAGGAGCAGCTGATGATCTACGCTGCGTTCTTCTGCCTTGAATATGACGTGAACCCGAGAGATATTCAGATCATTCTCCGCATCTACCAGAACGGAGAAAGACACGAGTTCCGTCCAAAACCGGAAGTGATTCTGGATATTATGGAAAAAGCAAGAGAGTTTGATCAACTCATCGAAGACATCAGAGCGGAGGAGGTTACGGCATGATTATGGATGACGGTCTTATGAGGATTGACGCGGAAACCGGCGAGATCCTCGACGACATGGATATTTTGGTTCACTATGGTATGCCTCGACGCTCCGGCCGGTATCCTTGGGGGTCCGGTAAGAATCCGTTCCAGCGTACAGGCGACTTCATCTCCAGATACAATGAGATGAAAGCCAAAGGCATGAGCGAGACCGAAATTGCCAGAGAAATGGATATTCTCAACTACAGAGGTGAACCGTCGGTCTCCAAGCTCCGTTCCCAGTACTCCATCGCAAAGAACTACCGCAGATCCCTGATTGTCGAACAGGTCAAGGACATGAAGGCAAGAGGGATGGGCGCAACAGAGATCGGAGAGAAGCTCGGTGTCAACGAGTCCACGATCCGCTCCTATCTCAACGAGAGCTCCGAGAAGAAGATGAATGCGGCCTTCACGACTGCCGAGATTCTCAAAAAGGAAATCGACGAGAAGGGAATGATCGACGTCGGACAGAGTGTGGAGAGAACTCTCGGGGTTTCGAGAAACACGCTGGACAACGCTCTGATGGTGCTCGAGATGGAGGGGTATCCGACTTACGGCGGACGTGTCCCTCAGGCTACGAACAAGGGAATGCAGACCACACTCAAGGTTGTAGGCCCTCCCGGTACCCAGCCGAAAGATATTTACAACTACGGGGAGATCCATCAGGTCGGCAATATCGTCTCCCATGATGGCGGCGAGACTTTCGATCCGAAATGGACTTATCCGAAGTCCCTTGATTCCAAGCGGATTCTGGTTCGCTATGCGGATGATCCGGAGGGAGGCAAGCAGAAAGATGGGCTTGTTGAGCTTCGGAGGGGCGTGGATGATATTTCCCTCGGCAACTCCAATTATGCTCAGGTTCGGATCCTTGTCGACGGGACTCATTACATCAAGGGAATGGCGGTCTATTCCGATGATCTTCCGGACGGTGTGGACGTGGTCTTCAACACCAACAAGAAGAGCGGCACACCGATAAAGGGTACTGAGAGCAGCAATTCCGTTCTTAAGCCGATCGATAAGAAAGATCCAAATAATCCATTTGGTTCCCTTATCAAGGAGGGTATCGAGGACCCAGACAGCGCAATGGTGAGTCCGGGTGGTCAGAGGTATTACTACGACAAGAATGGACAGAAGCAGCTATCCGTCATCAACAAGAGAGCGGATGAGGGGGACTGGGCCGAGTGGAGCAACGAGCTTCCTTCCCAGTTCCTTTCCAAGCAGAACCTCAAGCTCGCGAAACAGCAGCTCGATCTTGCCAAGATCAATGCTCAGGAGGAGTTCGAGGAGCTGTCTAGTCTGACCAACCCTACGGTCAAGAAGTACCTTCTGGATAATTACGCGAGGACCTGCGACTCCGCTGCAGTTCATCTCAAGGCCGCCGCGCTTCCGAGACAGAAGTATCAGGTGATCCTCCCCCTGATGTCGATCAAGGATGATGAGATCTACGCTCCAAACTATGATGATGGACAGAAGGTTGCTCTTATCAGATACCCTCATGGAGGTACTTTCGAGATTCCAATTGTTAAGGTCAACAATAAAAATAAAGAGGGGATCAGCACCATCACACCGAATGCCAAGGATGCAGTCGGTATCTCGGCCAAAGTTGCGGACAGATTATCGGGGGCGGATTTCGATGGGGATACTGTCATGGTAATTCCTATCTCGGGAAAGGCCAACATCACTTCGACTGAACCTCTTAGAGGGCTTGTCGGTTTCGATCCCAAGGAGCAGTATGGTCCTCGTACAAAGCCGGAGGGCAGTTATAAAATCATGACCAAGGCCGGGACGCAGATGGAAATGGGGAAGATTTCCAACCTCATTACTGACATGACAATCCGGGGGGCTACCGATGACGAGAAGGCCCGGGCTGTCCGTCACTCCATGGTTGTCATTGACGCGGCCAAGCACAAGCTCGATTACAAACAGTCCGAGCTCGACAACGACATCCAAGCCCTGAAGAATAAGTATCAGGGGAGATACAATGAGGAAGGCAGGTGGACTACCGGGGCCTCCACGATTATCTCTCAGGCTTCTGCAGATAAGCGGGTTCCAAAGTTACCGGGGGTGCAGAAGGTTGATCCTGAGACCGGTAAGCTCTACTGGGATCCAAACAAACAGCCAGAGACCTATGTGGATAAGAAGGGGAAGGTGCAGATTAGAACTAGAACTTCTACAAAGATGGCTGAGACTGACGATGCTATGACCTTGGTTTCGGACGCAAGAAGGCCAATTGAACTTCTTTATGCTGACTATGCGAATTACATGAAGTCCAAAGGCAACGAAGCTCGCAAAGAACGGATCAACACTGAAAGTATTAAGAAGAATCCGGAAGCGACCAAGAAATACGCTGATGCAGTTTCGAGGCTCGAAGCACAGATTGATCTTGCCGAGAGAAATGCTCCTCGCGAAAGAGCTGCTCAGCTTGAAGCCAATGTAGACATCAAAAAATGGGTCGATGATCATCCTGAAGCTACAAATAAGGAAATCAAAAAGTATTCTCAGCAGGCACTTTCCAGAGCTCGTACAAAAAATGGTGCAAAACGCACACCAGTTACAATTGACGACGAGATTTGGGAAATGATTCAAGCTGGTGGTGTCTCTGAGAACACGCTGATGACTGCGCTCAAGTACGCCGACGTCGACGAAGTACGCAAACGTGCAACTCCTCCGCAAGGCGACAAGCTGACTCCGGCAAAGATCGCAAAGATTAAGCAGATGAGCACAGCGGGTTACACAAATTCCGACATTGCTAAAGACCTTGGTGTTTCTACATCGACTGTGCATAAGTACTTAGAATGAAAGGAGAGTAACTTTCTGATGACTGACAAAAAATTTGACGAAAATGCAACTGTTGTCGACTCTGTTGCTGATAACACTGCTGACAGTTCCAAAAGTTCTGTCAATGAAAATCTGAACGGCGCAGAAAATTCTCCTGTCGTTCTTGAACATGCAGAAAATTCTGTTGCTGACAACGTTGACAGCGAAAATTTGTCGGCTGCTGACGAAAATCTTGATCACGCTGACAAAAGCTCTGATCTGATTGACGACAGCGATGACGACGACGCTTATAGTTCCGAATGCGCAATCACAACTGTTGACAATCCTTTTGATCCTTTAGAAGATTTTGACAATTGGTTTTCTTTTGATGAGCAAAAAGGTTATCACACTTGTTCGTATCTTGGAAGAATTGTTCGTTTGTCTGACGAAATGTCTGATCAAGAAGTTGTGAAAGAAACTGAAAGAGCGATCGACGAAATTTTGGCTCACGACATTTTCAGAATTTACAAAAAGGTGAAACACCGCGTTCCAGATTCCGACTCCCCCGATTCCTCAACGCTCTCGCAGTCAGACGTTGACGAAAGCAGCGAGCAGTTCCAAAAATTGGAACCTGAATCTGGAACTAGATCCGGTGAAATCTCTACAGAGACCCCCGAGGGGGCCTGAAAAATTAACACCCCCGGCTGAAAT